>OKVU01000087.1_pt1 | contig 64585 bp, 56 predicted proteins | sample 1606901 | NCBI WGS metagenome assembly OKVU01 (sample SAMN03281017, study PRJEB24777) | human gut metagenome | isolation source: fecal sample PR221 from 1 month old male Chinese infant, caesarean... | reverse complement strand
GAGTCAAACCGACCGCAGGCAGCGGGGCGGGAGGCGAACGCAGTGCGAAGCACCGATTTTTTGCGGGGCCGCGGGGATTGTAAAGGGGAACGCGGTGTTCCCCTTTACCCGTTCACGTGTCCGGAGGCGACATTTCGCCATGAACATAAGGTGAACGGAACCCACCTTCCGAGCCGCATATTCCCCTCACCCCAACCCTCTCCCAGGGGGAGAGGGAGAAAACCGGTGGTAGCCCGGATACGGCAACGCCGTATCCGGGTTCTGATTGTTATTTCTTACGCGCGTATTTCAGGGAGTCCAGCGCCACTGCGAAGATGATGATGCCGCCCTTAATGATATACTGCCAGTACGGGTTGATACCGATATAGGTCAGACCGTAGTTGATAACGGTGAAGATGATTACACCGGTCACCACGCCCAGAACCGTACCTACCCCGCCGCTAAAGGAGACGCCGCCAACCACACACGCTGCGATAGCATCAAGTTCGTACATAAAGCCGAGGTTGTTGGTTGCCGAGCCGATACGACCGGCTTCCAGCATCCCACCGAACGCATAGAACACACCAGACAGGGCATAGATCATCAGCAGGTTCAGCGCAACGTTAACACCAGACACTTTCGCCGCTTCCGGGTTACCACCGATAGCGAAAATGTTTTTGCCAAAGCGCGTTTTGTTCCACAACACCCAAACGAAGGCGACGGCAATCAGCGCATAGAAAGTGATGTAGGACAGGCGGAAAGAGCCTAACGCGATGAAGCCCTGAGTGAAAGTGGAGAAACCGCTGTCAAAGCCGGAAATCGGCGATGCACCCACGAAGTCGTAGTACAGGGAGTTGATACCGTACACGATGATCATGGTACCCAATGTGGTGATAAAAGGCGTCACGTTGAGGTAAGCGATGATAATACCGTTCACCAGGCCGATGACCGCACCGATCACACAGACAATGCCGATGACCGCGATGATCGGCATCGTGTGCATTTCCGGGAACACTTTGTTGACGTTTTCCATCGACTGCAACAAGGTCGCCGCCACTACGGCCGCCAGGCCCACCTGGCGCCCTGCGGACAGGTCAGTACCCTGTGTCACAATCAGCCCGGCTACGCCCAGTGCGATGATAATACGCACGGAAGACTGGGTCAGAATGTTACTTAAGTTCAGCAGACTTAAGAACGTAGGATCCTGGAAAATAATAATCGCCAGTAACACTAAAAGAACAACGTAAATACCGCCGTCTTTCAGATAAGTGAGAAAAGTTTTTTTATTTAACGCACTCATGAGGAGCCCCTGATCTTAAAGGTGCAAAGACGCAAGACGGAGTATTTCGTTTTGCGTTGTCGTTTTAGTGTCAACAATTCCGGCAACGAGACCATTGCTCATAACCAGAATACGGTCAGTGATACCCAACAATTCAGGCATTTCAGAGGAGATAATAATAATCCCCTTGTTTTTCTTCGCCAGCTCCGCAATCAGCTGATATATCTCGAACTTCGCCCCAACGTCAATACCACGAGTGGGTTCGTCAAGCATTAAGATTTCTGGTTGGGTTAACAACCAGCGACCAATAATCACTTTCTGTTGGTTACCACCGGAAAGCGATCCAATTTGGGTACGGTGGCCGGGTGTTTTCACGCGCATGGAGTCAATAACCCATTGGGTATCGCTTTTCATACGGGAATTATCCAGCAGACCGACTTTATTTTTATAGTTCTGAATATTGGAAATAAGCGAGTTAAATCCGATATCCAGGTAAGCGTAAATCCCGGTAGAGCGACGCTCTTCGGTAACCAGTGCGAAACCATTATTGATGGCTTCATTCGCATTGTGGTTATTAATATTTTTGCCGTGTAGCTTAATTGTACCCGTGGCTTTTTCACGAATACCAAATAATGTTTCTACGATATCGGTACGCTTCGCACCAACCAGACCAGCAATACCAAGAATCTCACCTTTACGCAGATCAAAGGAGATATCGCGGATTGACGGCTGACGCAATGAGGTCAGATTACGTACTTCGAGAATCGTCTCACCCGGCGTGTTCTGGCGATCCGGGAAACGTTGGTTGAGCGAACGCCCCACCATCATCGCAATGATCTTGTCCATATCCAGCCCTTCGAGCGGCTGGGTCGCAATCCACTGACCATCACGCAGGATCGTAATTTCATCGCACAGTTGGAAGATTTCTTCCATCTTATGGGAAATATAAACAATACCGCAGCCGCGATCTTTCAGCTTACGGATAATTTTGAAAAGATGATTAACTTCTTTTTCGGTCAGCGAAGAAGTTGGTTCGTCCATGATGACAATTTTGGCATCGTATGAGAACGCTTTTGCAATTTCGATCATCTGCATTTGCGAAACAGATAATGTACCGACACGCGCACGCGGATCAATATCAATATCCAGCTCATCAAAGATGGCTTTTGTATCACGGTACATTTTGTCCTGATCGACAAACACGCCTTTGGTTGGGTAGCGACCTAACCACATGTTGTCCATTACAGAACGCTGCAACACCAGGTTAAGTTCCTGGTGAACCATTGAGATACCATTTTCCAGCGCTTCTTTAGCAGAATGGAAATCGATTTCTTTTCCCTGAAAAAGAATGCTACCGGAATCTTTCTGGTATATCCCAAAAAGGCATTTTAATAATGTCGATTTACCGGCGCCATTTTCACCCATTAATGCATGGATTGAGTGCGGACGCACTTTTAAATTAACATTATCGAGAGCCTTTACCCCTGGAAAAGACTTGTTGATATTGCTCATTTCCAACAAGAATTCACCGGACGACTGAGTATTATTGCTGACCATAATTGTACCTTGTTGGCCTGGCATATCGTATTATAAGGGCGCAACTATTATTGTTGCGCCCGGTGAGAACATGCTTAAAACGAATTATTTACCGATGAACTGAGACAGATTGCCCTGATCTACACCAACGTAAGGAATACGAACAATTTTGTTCTCAATTTTCCAGTTGGTGCCGTCAGCTGCGCCTTTACCATCTGCCAGGTTTTTCGCCAGATCGAAGGTTGCTTTCGCCTGGTTGTTGGCATCGTTCAGCACGGTACCGGCCATTGCGCCAGATTTAACCAGTGCCAGTGCTTCTGGCAGCGCATCCACGCCGAATACCGGGATGGAAGATTTGTTGTGCGCTTTCAGCGCTTCAACCGCACCCATCGCCATCGCATCGTTGTTCGCGATCACGACTTCAATTTTGTTGGCGTTCGGGCCGGACAGCCATGCGTCCATTTTGTCTTTCGCCTGAGCGGTATCCCACATTGCGGTATCTAACTGCAGTTGCTCAGTTTTGATGCCTTTGTCATTCAGCTCTTTGATAACGTAAGTGGTACGTGCTTCAGCATCCGGGTGACCTGGTTCGCCTTTCAGCAGAACGTACTGAATTTGACCGTCTTTGTTCAGATCCCAGTTTTTATTGTCAGCCCAGTGTTTGGCAATCAGGTCGCCCTGAATGATGCCGGATTCTTTGGAGTCGGTACCCACATAATAAGCTTTGTCGTAACTATCCAGCGCTTTGCGAGAAGGCTCTTTGTTGAAGAACACAACCGGAATGTTCTGACCACGTGCTTTTTCGATAACGGTGCCTGCAGCAGCCGGGTCAACCAGGTTGATTGCCAGGGCTTTAACGCCTTTCGCCAGCAGAACGTCAATCTGGTCGTTCTGTTTGGACTGGTCGTTCTGGGAGTCGTTCATCAGCAGCTGTACGCCAGAAGCTTCTTTGGCGTCTTTCTCGATGGCTTTACGGACAACTGACATGAAGTTGTCGTCATATTTATAGATGGTCACACCAATACGGGTATCAGCTGCATGTGCGGCTGCGCCAAAAAGCATGCTTGCCATAACAGCAGACAGAGTCAACACCTTCTTATTCATGGTATCTCCGGTTTTTTTATGCAGGGTAGTTCATGCGAATAATGGTCGGCGGGGCAGCAAGTTAATGAAACGTTACTGTTCGCCGAAGTTCACTCAAAAAATTCGTTCTTCCGTGTTCGGTAACGCTCCAATAATGCGCTTTCTTCGATGCTTCAGGCTGAATGACTCAGTGAAAATGAATAATCACCGTTACATCGTGTTTCAGCTTCTAAAACGCTGACATCATAGTCACCGCCTTGTTAAGATACTGTGAATTTACTCACAGATTGAAAACGGTTACATCAACAAACATCATAAGTTAGTGATCGTTGCCACAGATTGACGTGAAGCGACAGAATGACGGCGTACCAGCGTTGGCATAAAGCAGTGTGTAGCCTCAGGATCGAGTTTGCCCGCAGCCCCCATCAGCGCCAGTTCCGTAGCCAGACGGGCCATTGACGCAATGGGGTAACGCACCGTCGTCAATTGCGGATCGGTATAACGGGCAATCGGGATATCATCGAAACCAATGAGAGAAAGATGCGGTGGCACCGCAATGCCATTATCTTTCAGCGCCGTTAACGCCCCGGCGGCCATGCTGTCGTTATAGGCAAACACCGCCGTAAGCTGCTGATTGCGGCTCAGGAGTTCCACCATAGCCGCTTCCCCGCCCTGCATATCTGGTGACCCCATACCCACCCAGGCATCCGGCGCGACAATACCCTGCTCCGCAAGCGCTTTAACCCAGCCCTCACGGCGCATGTCGTTATCTTCAATCTGATGGCTGGAGGCGAGATAGCCTATGCGTTGATGTCCGTGATTAAGCAGCATGCGGGTGGCCATCACCGCACCGCTGACATTATCGAGTGAGACACAACGGTGGACGTAACCCGGCACCACGCGATTGATCACCACCATGCCAGGGATCTGTTCCATAAACCCGGCGAGTTCTTCATCGCTTAGCGCTTTTGAATGAACAATCAATGCGTTACATCGTTGACGTATCAGCACCTCAATAGCGTGGCGCTCTTTTTCCGCTTCGTGGTAACTGTTGCCAATGAGCACATATTTCTGATGCTGCTGCGCCACGGTATCCACCGCTTTCACCAGCGCGCCAAAGAAGGCGTCGGAGACGTCCATCACCACCACGCCGATGGTGTCGCTGATCTGCGTGGCCAGTGCCTGGGCGTTGGCATTCGGGCGATAACCCAGTTGCGCAACCGCCTTCATCACAGCCTCCCGCGTTTCCTGACTGACCAGCGCACTGTTATTCAGCACACGGGAAACCGTCGCGACGGAAACGCCCGCCTGACGGGCCACATCACGAATGGTGATCATATTGACCAACCTTTATGTTGATTACGGCAGCTCACAGATACCCCCTGTTTAGCAAGGAGGCTATTCTCTCAGTCGGCGAGAGGTTGCTGCGTGAGTGGCATCACATCAATGGAAACGGTTACATCCATTTTGTTAATGATTGTGATCCAGATCGTTATCTGGATGTGCGCGGCAATGATGTCCCCGCAGCACGCGCGGTTAATTGCCGCCACAACCACTCCATCGGCCCCTGACGGAACTGGCGCAGCCAGAGAACAGAGAAGAGAATATTGACGGCCCAGACCGGTGGGACGAAAGCCAGCAGTTGCAAGCGATCAAACTTCATCACCAGGCCGAAACGATAAAACAGCGTGGTACAAATGAGCGTTTGCAGCAGGTAATTGCTCAGTGCCATCCGCCCAACGCAGGCCACAGCATTAACCAGTCTCCAGCGGCACAGTTGCGGCCAGAAACCAAAGATAAGCGCGGTATAACCCAGCACCTGTATGGGTGCGCCCAGCTCACGCGGCGCTTGCAGGATAAACGCGCACCAGCGATATGCCCAGTCAAGTTGCCATTGGGCAATAATAGCCGGCAGGTTTATCGCTACGCCAAGCGCTATCAAAAAGCATCCCGTACGGCGATAGTGCCCCAGGCTGAATTGTCCTTTCAGCCAGCCGCTACGCATCAACGCTGCGCCCAGCAACATCAGCCCGGCCAACTCCCAGCCATACTGCGCCCCCAGCGCCAGCAGACCGCTGGAGAGCATATCAGCACGATTACTGATGGCCTCCATCACGCTGCCCGTTGTTTTCCACCAGACTTCATACTGGATATTGGCTGGCCCCGGCAGCCATGAACGGTTGGGCGCGCTACCGGAGATAACCCCCAGCAACAGCAACACCACAATGCCAATCAAATACAGCGCCAGCCCGGTGTTAAATAACGCTTTTACACTTTGCGCATCGCGAATCATGCGCCAACTGATAAGCCCAATCAGCCCATAAGCCAGCAAAATATCGCCATCCCAGAAGACCAGCGCATGAATAAAACCCAGCAGCACCAGTAACGTTAAGCGTGACTGGATCCAGCGCTTGCCGCGTGGCAAGAGCATTTGCAGGCCCGCGCCAAAGAGAAGCGCAAACAGGGAGAGGAATTTCACCTGCGCAAACAGGTCGAGCAGCGCCCATGTCCAGGCATCGCTTAAGGTGATGCTGCCAGCCCAGGCGGGATTAAGATAGGCCGCTTTTGGCAGTCCAAAAGCGGTGATATTCAGAAGCAGGATACCGAGAATGGCAATGCCACGAACAAAATCCAGCGTGACATTTCTCTCCATGTATCCAGCTCTCCGGGCTAATTAGTTATGGTGACGTACTGCGCGCAGGAACTCCTGGCGAGTGTTCTGGCTGGACTTAAACAGCCCGCCCAGTGACGTCGTGGTAGTGGCGCTGGTAGCATCACGAATGCCACGTGCTTTCACACAGTAATGTACCGCGTCAATGGACACCGCCACATTATTGGTACCCAGCAGCGTTTGCAGCGCCGTCAGGATCTGCTGCGTCAAACGTTCCTGCACCTGTGGACGTTGGGCAAAGAACTGCACAATACGGTTAATTTTCGACAGACCAATCACCGACTCTTTGGGAATATAAGCGACGGTCGCTTTCCCATCGATAGTGACAAAGTGGTGTTCACAGGTGCTGGTCAGCGTAATATCACGCACCGTCACCATCTCATCCACTTTCATTTTATTTTCGATGACGGTAATTTTCGGGAAATTGGCATAATCCAGTCCCGAGAAAATTTCATCAACGTACATTTTGGCGATGCGATGTGGAGTTTCCATCAGGCTGTCATCATTCAGATCGAGATTAAGGAGCTGCATAATCTCGGTCATATGACCGGCTATCAGGCGTTTACGGGTTTCGTTATCCATGTCGACAGGCGGGCGCAACGGGGTTTCAAGGCCACGGGCAACCAGGGCTTCATGAACGAGAGCCGCTTCTTTACTGAGTGATGACATTTTTTATTCTCCTGCAGGTGTGGCGTCTTCGCCGTGCGACGGGCGAAGCGAGCAATCATTGTGCGTGAGGTCGCGCACAGAATCCAGTATTCACGGTGATAATTAATGAAATTGCTCGTACCTTTCACGCCGAACGTTTCCAGACCAAAATCCCGCCGAGCAGCAGCGCCAGCCCGGCCAGCACTAGTGCGGGTTCCAGCCGCTGCGTAAGCCAGGTGGAGAGCGCAGACGTCATCGGCCCAATCAATTGCCCGACGGCATAGCCGGTGGTGAGCAAACCCGCCATATACCGGGTATGATTCGGCGCCAGTTCGCGGCCATACAGCAGCGATAACTGCACCGCACACAGAAAACCCCCGCCGACCAATAGCGCGCCCATGACCAGTCCCCCCATCCCCGGCAATACGCAAGAGGCCACCACACCCAACCCTTGTAGCCACAGCACAATCGCCAGTCGCTGATGGCTATGGCCCACATGACGCAGGGCAATACTCAGCCCAATCCCGACAACTGCGGCAGCACCAAACACTGGCCAGACAAACTGCGCAAAGAGGCTACCGGGAAAGCGCAGCGCCGCCATTTGCGAAAGAAAGGTCGCAGGTAAGATGTAGCCAAACCCCGCCAGGCTATAGCTCCAGACCAGTCGTTTCAGATCCGTTGTCAAATGCAGCGGTTCTGGCTGAACGCCGGAGCGATGTAACTGACCCGGATGCGGTAAATAGCGGGCGATCAATACCACCAGCACCAGAGCCAGTACGCCGTAGACCTGCCAGGCTGCCGTTGAGGAGAGCGCGCGCGACTGAATAACCACCGCCAGCAGGCCGCTCAGGGCGATGCCCGCCCCCGGCCCGGCAAATACGGCGGCACTCAAACCCGGACGGGCGTAATGCGCCAGACGCTCGTTCGTCCAGGCTGCGGTAAGCACCATCGCCCAGCCGCTCATCGCACCAATCACCAGACGCAGCGCGCCGTGTGCAATGGCGTTATCCGCCAGCGCCGAAAGAAAGGTCAGCGCAACAGCCCCCGCAACGCCAAGATACAGACGCATCTCGATATGTTTACTGGCGCGCATCGCATCCCACGCTCCCAGTAAATAACCGAGGTAATTCATCGCGGCGACCAGTCCGGCACTGGTTAACGTCAGTTGTCCATCGCGAATCATCAGCGGCACCTGGGGCGTGAAGGCAAAGCGCCCTATTCCCATTGCCACCACCAGTACGATAAAGCCACAGAGCGCAATGCGTAGCGCCATGGAAACCTCTGACGTTAAAAAAAAGTAAAATTTATGATGCATTATGATGCAGCGAGGTGAAAGTGAAAGTTACTCACAGGCGCATGAATTATCTGTATTATGAGTGATCGTCACGCTTTAACTGTTAACAAATAATCAAGGAGCCTTGCATGGAATTGCTTGAAGAGCACCGCTGTTTTGAGGGGCGCCAACAACGCTGGCGGCACGACTCCACCGTGCTGAATTGCACCATGACATTTAGCATTTTTTTACCGCCTACGAAGACAACAACCCCCCCTCCGGTGCTGTACTGGCTGTCGGGCCTGACCTGTACCGATGAAAACTTCACCACCAAAGCCGGCGCGCAACGCGTTGCGGCTGAGCTGGGCATTGTTCTGGTAATGCCGGATACCAGTCCGCGCGGCGATGACGTTGCCGACGCCGATGGCTATGATCTGGGCAAAGGCGCGGGCTTTTATCTCAACGCCACCGAACAACCGTGGGCGGCGCATTACCGCATGTATGACTATCTGCGCGATGAACTGCCCGCGTTGATTCAATCACAATTTACCGTCAGCGAACGTTGCGCCATCAGCGGTCATTCGATGGGTGGCCACGGCGCACTGATCATGGCACTGAAAAACCCGGGGCGCTTTACCAGCGTTTCTGCGTTTGCGCCGATTGTAAACCCGGCACAGGTCCCCTGGGGACAGAAAGCCTTTAGCGCTTATCTGGGCAACGACATCTCAACCTGGCAGGCCTGGGATAGCTGCGCGCTGATGCTGGCCAGTCAAAATAAAGATGCGATCCCGACGCTTATCGATCAGGGCGATGCCGATCAATTCCTCGCAGAACAGCTACAGCCCGCCCGTCTGGCTGAAGCCGCCCGCCAGACCGGCTGGCCGCTCACGCTTCGTGTTCAGCCTGGCTATGATCACAGCTATTACTTTATGGCCACGTTTATTGAAGACCACCTGCGTTTCCACGCGCAATATCTGCTGAAATAATCACCGGAGGGCGGTGCCCTCCTCTTTACGATTCCTTACATTTTCCGCTATCCCGCTGAAAAAACTAGATTTCCCCTCATCAAAAATAACAAATGCAAATGATTTAAATTATCAGTTGTATTTACATAAATTCACTTTTTATCCACAATCCTTCCGCTTCTCCATCACCAGAGTTCTTAAAAGACAAATACTTATAGTCTTCATGGTATTGCCCGATGGAGCTTTATTCATTTAAACGGAATGACAAAATGACTTTACCTCGCGCTAAATTGCTGGCAGTTGCCGTCTGCGCTGCCACCTTCCCCCCGGCACTCCTTGCGGCTGGAGAAGACACCGTCGTCGTCTCCGCTACCGGGTTTGAACAGAAAATCCAGAACGCCCCGGCTTCTATTTCGGTTATTTCTAAACAGCAGCTTGAAGATAAAGCGTACCGGGATGTCACCGACGCGTTGAAAGATGTTCCGGGTGTGGTGGTGACCGGCGGTGGCAGCAGCAGTGATATCAGCATTCGCGGCATGGCTTCGCAATACACCCTCTTTTTGGTCGATGGCAAACGAATCAGCACACGCGGTACGCGCCCCAACAGTGATAACGCCGGTATCGAACAGGGCTGGCTGCCGCCACTGGAATCCATTGAGCGTATTGAAGTGATCCGCGGCCCGATGTCATCACTGTACGGTTCTGACGCAATGGGCGGTGTGATTAACGTCATCACCAAAAAAGTGTCCAATACCAAAGGCTGGACAGGCTCAGTGCATGGCGATGCCACTTTCCAGGAAAACAGTGATTCCGGCGATCTCTTCCAGACCAACGCTTCCGCTTCCGGCCCGCTGATTGACGGGCTACTGGGCGCGAAAGTGAGCGGGCTATTATCCCGTCGCGCGGAAGATAAAATCCTCAACGGCTATAACGAGCAGCGCCTGCGCAACGGTGGCGTGACGTTCAATTTCACCCCGGATGATAAAAACGATTTCGACCTGGATATTGCCCGCGAATTGCAGGATCGCAACAGTACGCCTGGTATGTCGTCGGCGGCGGAGACCTGCCGTGGCAACGTTTGTACGCCCAACAGCAAAAGTGACAGCCGCTACGAGCACACCACTTACTCGTTAACCCACAGCGGTTATTACAGCGACTTCAACACATCCAGCTACATTCAGCAGGAAGAGACCAATAACCCGGGTCGCCAGATGAAGTCGTATAACACCATCGTCAACAACCAGAACCAGATCTTCCTTGGCAGCCATACCATGACGGTCGGTGGGCAGTATCGCTATGAGAAACTGCGCGATAACGGCAATCAACTGGAAGCGGCGGACGGGCTGAATAAACTCACCCGCTGGAGCTGGGCGTTATTTGCAGAAGATGAATGGGCGGTGCTCGACAGCGTGACGCTGACTGGCGGCCTGCGCATGGACAAAGATGAAAACTACGGCACCAACTGGACACCGCGCGGCTACGGCGTGTGGCATCTGACCGACCAGTGGACAATTAAAGGCGGCGTGTCGGCAGGTTATCGCGCCCCGGATCTGCGTCAGTCTTCCGCAAGCTGGGGACAGGCGACAGGCGGTGGCCGCATGAATGGCATGATTGTCGGCAACCCCGACCTGAAACCGGAAAAAAGCCTGAGCGAAGAAATCGCCCTGCTGTGGGATAACAATGACACCCTCAACGCGGGCATTACGCTGTTCAACACCGACTTCAAGGATAAAATCACCGAAGTACGTCGGTGCAACAGCAGCGCCGATCCGGCCTGTACGATCGGCAGCGTCAGTTACGATTTTGTCAGCGATCGCGTTAACGTTGATAAAGCCAATATGCGCGGCGTTGAGTCCACCTTCGGCTGGAACATCACGCGCGACCTTAACCTGACGGCCAACTACACCTTTACCGAGTCAGAACAGAAAAGCGGTCAGTTCTCCGGCAAGCCGCTTAACAAAATGCCGAAACACATGATCAACACCACGCTGGACTGGCAGGCCACGCAGGATGTGGGTCTTTGGGGTCGCCTGAACTTCCGTGGCAAAACCTCGGAATACTTAAGCCGCACCTCAATGTCGCAGGGTACGCCATCTTACAGTCAGGTGGATGTGGGTCTGCGTTACAACGCGAATAAGAATTTGCTGGTCTCCGCCGGGATTTACAACGTGCTGGATAAGCAGATTGATTACGACACCTATGACACGGTCCTTGATGGCCGCCGTTATACCGTTGGCTTAACCTATAACTTCTGATAACGCTTAACAAAAAACGCCCCGGTAATTTGCCGGGGCGTTTTTATTGGTCATCGCAGAACAACTGCCGGTTATTTCTTAAAGCGCTCCGGGAACACCATATCTTTGTAGCTTACAAAGTGGGTGCCTTTCGACAGCTTGTAACCAAACCAGATGATCAGGAACAGTGGAATACCAATATAGGTTGCCGCTACGGCCCCCCAGTCAATGGTATCCGCCAGGAAGGCCTGATAGTTCTGGCCCAGGGTGATGATCAGGCACAGCACAAAAGCGAAGATCGGCCCCAGCGGGAAGAAACCTGAACGGTACGGCAGGTTGTTCAGATCGTGCCCCTGCATGACATAACCACGACGGAAGCGGTAATGGCTGATAGCAATACCCAACCAGGCGATAAAACCGGTCATGCCAGAGGTGTTCAGCAGCCAAAGGTAAACGGTCTGGTTGCCAAACATCGACGTCAGGAAGCACAAACCCGCAATCACTGTGGTGGCATACAAGGCGTTACGCGGCACGCCGCCCTTCGACAGCTTAGCGAAAATGCGCGGCGCTTTGCCATCGCAGGCCAGGGTGTAAAGCATGCGGGTAGACGCGTACATACCGGAGTTACCCGCCGACAGTACAGCCGTGAGGATAACGGCATTCATTACCGCTGCCGCAGACAACAGACCCGCATGTTCAAATACCAGGGTAAACGGGCTGACGCTGATGTCTTTCACATCATTACGCAGCAGGCTCGGATCGGTATAAGGAATGATCAGGCTGATGACCAGGATAGCGAACACATAAAACAGCAGAATACGCCAGAATACCTGACGCACCGCGCGCGGAATGTTCTTCTCCGGGTCTTCGGACTCACCTGCCGCAATACCAATCAGCTCGGTACCCTGGAAGGAGAAGCCGACAATCATCGCCACGCCAATCATCGCCGATAGCCCGCCCGCAAAGGGTGCGTCGCCTACCTGCCAGTTGCTCCAGCCAGCCGGCTGGTCGCCTTTGAAAATGCCGACGATCATCAGTACGCCAACGACGATAAAGATGATAACGGTGGTCACTTTGATAAGCGAAAACCAGTATTCCGCTTCGCCAAAGCCTTTAACGGAGATGTAGTTGAGCAGGAAGATCGCGCACAGGAATACAGCGCTCCAGATCCAGCCGGGCGTATCCGGAAACCACCAGGTCATCACCAGTTGCGAGGCCACCAGGTCAACGGCGATGGTCACCGCCCAGTTGTACCAATAGTTCCAGCCCAGCGCGAAGCCAAAGCCTTCTTCAACGTATTGCTGGCCGTAAGTCGCGAAGGAGCCGGACACTGGCATATACGCCGCCAGCTCGCCAAGGCTGGTCATCAGGAAATAGACCATCAGACCAATAAGAATATAGGAGAACAGCGCGCCGCCCGGGCCCGCCTGAGAAATCGTCGCCCCTGATGCGACAAACAACCCTGTACCGATCGATCCGCCAATGGCGATCATCGTCAGGTGACGCGCCTTGAGTTCACGGCGAAGCGTGGGCGCTTGTGTGGTTTTAGTTTCGGAAACCATAAGAAAATGCTATCCATCTAAAAAATGAGGCGCGATTGTAGCAAACGAAAGGGCATCCTTCCGGCACAATCAACGTTTTATTAGAGACCTTCATGATCGCCAGTGGATTATAAGTAAAGCAGTGGAATCGACATCTGGCGAGCGAGGGGGAAAAGAGGCTGAAAGCTCACGCAGAGCGGCGTAACTGCAACCTCCCCTCTCCTTTTGGAGAGAGGGTTAGGTGAGGGGAAAAACGCAAAGACTTAATTCAGTCCACGCACTGAGGCGATAAATTGCTGCAATTCCGGGGTACGCGGCTGGCTAAAGAACGACTTACTTTCGCCCTGCTCCCATACTTTTCCCTGATGCATAAACACCACGCGGTCGCCCACTTCGCGGGCAAAACTCATCTCGTGGGTCACCAGAATCAGGGTCATCCCTTCGGCGGCAAGCTGTTCCAGCACACGTAACACCTCGCCCACCAGCTCCGGATCCAGCGCCGAAGTTATCTCATCGCAGAGCAATACTTTGGGTTTCATCGCCAGCGCACGGGCAATCGCCACGCGCTGCTGCTGCCCGCCTGACAAATTCGACGGGTAATAATCGATGCGCTCACCGAGACCGACCTTCTCCAGCATCTCAATCGCCAGCTTGCGGCACTCATCCGCCGGTATTTTCAGCACCCGACGCGGCGCCAGCATCACGTTCTCCAGCGCGGTCATGTGTGGAAACAGGTTAAAACTCTGAAACACCATCCCCACCGAGCGACTGATTTCCCGCGCCTGCGACTCCCGGTCGGTTACCGTCATCCCACCGAGTTTAATACTGCCGTCCTGGTAGCCCTCAAGCCCATTCATGCAGCGTAACAAGGTGCTTTTCCCGGAACCGCTGCGCCCGATGATCGACACCACTTCGCCCATTTCGATATCCAGGCTTACGCCTTTGAGCACATGGTTCTCGCCATAGTATTTTTGCACGTCATTAATGGTGATGAGCGGCATGGAATTTCTTCTCCAGATAACGGCTGTAACGCGACAGCGGGTAACACATCAGGAAATAGCCCAGGGCAACCAGGCCAAACACTTTAAAAGGGGCGAAGGTGACATTATTCAGCATGGTGCCCGCTTTGGTCAGTTCGACAAAGCCGATGATCGAGGCCAACGCCGTCCCTTTAATCACCTGTACGGAAAAGCCGACCGTCGGGGCAATGGCAATACGAATAGCCTGTGGCGCAATCACCCGAAACAGTGTCTGACCAAAACTCAACCCCAGACAGCGACAGGCCTCCCACTGCCCTTTCGGCAACGCCTTAATACTGCCGTACCAGATATCCAGCAGGAACGCGCTGGTAAAGAGCGTCAGCGCCAGCGTCGCCGCCGTCCACGGGCTAACATCGATACCGAACAAGGCAATACCGAAGAAAGCCAGAAAGAGCTGCATCAGTAGCGGGGTACCCTGAAAAAGCGCGGCATAAGCGCTGATCAGACGTTTCGGCCAGTGCCAGCGGCTGATGCGTAATACCAGCAGCGGCAGTGTCACCAGCGTGCCGCAGATAAACGCGATCAGCGACAGCAGCAAGGTCCAGCGCGCCGCCAACAACAGGTTGCGCAGAATATCCCAGTCGGTAAATGTACTCATCAACTCTCGCTCCCCAACCACTTCCGTCCCGCCGCCATCAAAACCTGACGCATCAACAGTGAAAGCGCCAGATACAGCAATGTGGTGACCAGATAAACTTCAAAACTTAAAAACGTACGCGACTGGATCAGGTTTGCCGCAAACGTCAGCTCTTCATAGGACACCTGCGAGACCACCGACGATCCGAGCATCACGATAATGCACTGGCTGACCAGGGCCGGATAAATACGCCGCAGCGACGGCGGCAGGATCACGCGAATAAAGGTCTGCGTTTTCGTTAACCCCAGCACGCGCGCCGCTTCCCACTGTCCTTTTGGCGCCACCTGGATCCCGGCGCGGATAATCTCCGTACTGTAAGCCCCAAGGTTGACCAGCATGGCGATTAACGCCGCCTCGCCTGCCGTTAATTTCAGCCCCAGACCAGGCAGACCGAAAACGATAAAAAAGAGTTGCACCACGAACGGCGTATTACGAATAAGTTCGACATACGCGCCCCAGATATGGCTCGCCAGTGTGGGCTTGCCGCTACGCAGCGCCGCGCCCAGGATGCCAAGAGACACGCCGCCGATGGTTGCCAGAATGGTTAAGGTTACCGTGGTCCAAAGCCCCGCGAGTAGCTGCGGCCAGAACGGCCACAGCGCGGCAAAATCAAGCGTTGTCGTCATGCCAGACCCTTACACGCCCAGGGTGGCGGGCAGCGGCGCCTGCATCCATTTCTGCGAGAAGTTGTTGAGCGTGCCGTCTTTCAGTGCCTGTTCAATCAGCTTGTCCACTTCGGCTTTCAGCGCAGGCTCATTTTTCTTAAGCCCGATAAAGCAGGGGGAATCTTTAAGCATAAATTTGCTGACCGGCGCTTTTTCCGGGTTCTGGCGGGCAATCGCAGCCACCACCACATTACCCGTCGCCATATACTGCACCTGGCCGGAAAGATAAGCAGAGATGGTGGTGTTGTTATCTTCGTAACGTTTGACCTCGGCATCTTTCGGGGCCAGATCGCTTAATACCATGTCTTCCACCGCCCCACGGGTGACGCCGACCGACTTACCGCTCAGCGCGGCAGCGTCTGCCAGAGTGGCGTCTTTCGGTCCAAATACGCCGAGGAAGAACGGGGCATAGGCGCGGCTAAAGTCGATCACTTTTTCGCGCTCCGCATTCTTACCGAGGCTGGAGATGACCAGATCAACTTTATTGGTTTGCAGATAAGGGACGCGGTTAGCGCTGGTTACCGGCACCAGTTCTACCTTCACTTTCATCTCTTTGGCCAGATACTCCGCCATGTCGATATCGTAGCCCTGCGGCTTGAGATCGGTTCCCACGGAGCCAAACGGCGGGAAGTCCTGCGGTACCGCCACGCGCAGCACGCCGCGCTTTTGAATATCCTGGAGCTGATCGGCCATCGCCTGCCCTGCGCAGGACACTATTAATGCCGCACCCGCTGCTGCCATCATCCACTTCTTCATTCTCGTCACCTCATCGCTCATGAAACAAAAGATTCTTTGAATCACTTTTTGCAACTAATGTGCCAACGAGATAAAAACGCGAGCGGGCCCGCTATAGCGTCAGTTAAGCGGTCATAAAGAGGAGATAAAGCAGGCAGCCGCACACCAGAATGGTGCAACTGCCTGTTACTGGTGCAATCAAATGTCGCAATAACGCAAAAAGCGATTCAGTGCACTGGAAAGATGCTTTTGACGGTGGTGAATACGCCACAGGGTGCGTACCAGGCGAGGCAAGGGAACAGGGACTTCGACCAACGAACCCGCTTCAAGCTGTTCGGCGATCACGCGCCGCGACAGGCAACTGATGCCAAGCCCGTGGCGCACGGCATGTTTGATAGCTTCTGAATTGCCAAGCTCCATGCCGAGATGAAACTCAGGCAGATGGGACAGCAGCAGATAATCGACAATCTCACGGGTACCGGAGCCGCGCTCACGCAGGATCCACGGCGCAGCGGCCAGGCGCGCCAGCGTGACCTCCCCTTGCAACAACGGTGAGTCTGGCGGCGCGAACACCACCAGTTCATCCTCAAGCCAGGGTTCAGCAATGATCTCAGCCGTATGGCAAGGCCCTTCAATCAGACCTATATCGACACGAAAATCGGCCACCGCATTGATAACGTCCTGGCTGTTGCCCACGCTCATATCCAGCGGCAACTGGGGAAAATCCCGTCGATAGTGGGCAATAATCTCCGGCAGGATGTAATTGCCAATCGTACTGCTGGCGTACACGCGAATTGCGCCATTTTCTTCACGAAACAGTTGCTCAATTTCCGTCGCCTGCTCCAGCAGCGCCAGCGCCCTGGGATAGAGCAAACGGCCATGCTCATTCACCACCAGCCGTTTACCGACGCGATCGAAAAGCTGAACGCTGAGTTGACCTTCGAGGTCGGTCAGCGCAGCACTGACCGCCGACTGCGATAAAGACAGCATTTGCGAAGCCTGGGTCGTGGAACCGCTCTTGAGCACCTCGGCGAAAACTTCGAGCTGCCGTAATGTGATATGCATAAATTTTCACCGTCGGGGTAAGGGTTACTTACCACTTATAAAGATTAATTATAAATATATAATCAATTTTACCTTTAAGCCAGAGCGCCGTAACCTTTTACCCGGAGAAAGGAGAAGGTTATGACTGAAATCACACATCATGTTCCACGCAAGAACTACGTCGCGTTGTTCGCACCGGGTCTGTTACTCAGTGCGGTCATTGCCGGGCTGGCATTGTGGCTGGGTAATATTCCTTCGGTCGCGGGTGCAGGCTTTAGCGCGCTAACGCTGGCTATCTTATTTGGTATTGTCGCAGGCAACACACTTTACCCGCGCATCCACGCTCACTGTGATGCGGGCGTATTATGGTCAAAACAGTATTTGTTGCGACTCGGTATTATTCTTTATGGCTTGCGCCTGACATTTTCGCAAATTGCTGAGGTAGGCGTCAGCGGCATCGCTATCGATGTGTTGATGCTCTCCAGCACCTTTATGCTGGCCTGTTTACTCGGTCAAAAGGTCTTTGGGCTGGACAGAAAAACCAGTTGGCTGATTGGTGCAGGCAGCAGTATTTGCGGCGCTGCCGCCGTGCTGGCAACCGAACCGGTGGTCAAAGCGGAGTCCAGCAAAGTCGCCGTTGCCGTCGCCACCGTGGTGATTTACGGAACGCTCGCCATTTTTATCTACCCGGCCATGTATCCGCTGCTGGCGCACTGGTTCACCCCGGAAGCGTACGGCATCTATATGGGTTCAACCATGCATGAAGTGGCGCAGGTGGTGGCCGCAGGCCATGCCGTCAGCCCGGATGCCGAGAATGCGGCGGTCATTGCCAAAATGCTGCGCGTGATGATGCTGGCACCGTTCCTGATCCTGCTTGCCTCGCGGGTTAAACAACTCTCCCCGGCGGCAGACGGCGAAAAAAGCAAGATTACCATTCCGTGGTTTGCGGTGTTGTTTATCCTGGTGGCCGTATTTAACTCGTTCCATCTGCTGCCAAAAAGTGTGGTTGATGTCCTGATTACCGTTGATACCGTTTTGCTGGCGATGGCGATGGCCGCACTGGGATTAACCACCCATATCAGCGCACTGAAAAAGGCAGGAGCGAAGCCGCTACTGATGGCGCTGGTGCTGTTTGTCTGGCTGATTGTCGGTGGCGGTGCAATTAACCTGCTGGTGCACCATGTAATGGCATAAAACCTTACGTCTGTTCCCTGTTAACCCGCTATTATTGGAAAATATTTATTTAATTACGCAAAATCCTTCGCGTTGCATCAAGGCGGCAAATGAAAGCATCCCCGGCGCGGGGTGAGTGAATGAAGCCAATAACGATGCAGCGTGAAGGATGACGCGTATTGCGGGTTTAACAGGAGTCTTTACATGAAATACATCGGAGCGCATGTCAGCGCCGCCGGCGGTCTGGCCAATGCCGCCATTCGCGCAGCAGAAATCGAAGCCACTGCGTTTGCCCTGTTCACAAAAAATCAGCGTCAATGGCGTGCCGCGCCGCTCACCAGCGAGACGATTGATGAATTCAAAGCCGCCTGCGAAAAATACCACTATCAGCCGGGACAAATTCTGCCCCACGACAGTTATCTGATTAATCTGGGTCACCCGGTTGAAGAGGCGCTGGAGAAATCCCGCGATGCCTTTCTTGATGAAGTGCAACGCTGCGAACAACTTGGGCTGACGCTGCTGAACTTCCACCCCGGCAGCCATCTTATGCAAATCGATGAAGATAAGTGCCTGGCGCGCATTGCCGAATCCATTAACATTGTGCTCGCACAAACCAAAGGCGTCACGGCGGTTATCGAAAACACCGCTGGCCAGGGCAGCAACCTCGGCTTTCGCTTTGAGCATCTGGCCGCCATTATCGATGGTGTCGAAGACAAATCCCGCGTCGGCGTGTGTATCGATACCTGCCATGCATTTGCCGCCGGGTACGACCTGCGCACCACTGAAAGCACCGCGAAAGTGTTCGCCGAATTTGAACGCGTAGTGGGGTTCAACTACCTGCGCGGTATGCACCTCAACGATGCCAAAAGCGCATTCGGCAGCCGTGTCGACCGCCATCACAGCCTGGGCGAAGGCAATATTGGTCATGATGCCTTCCGCTGGATCATGCAAGACGATCGCTTCGACGGTATTCCGATGATTCTGGAAACCATCAACCCGGACATCTGGGCAGAAGAGATTGCCTGGCTGAAAGCCCAACAAAATGAAGAGGCCGTGGCGTAAATGAACGACAGGGAAAAACAGATATTACAAATCCTGCGCAGCAACCCACTTATTCAGCAAAATGAGATAGGCGATATTTTACAAATCAGCCGTTCACGCGTCGCCGCCCATATTATGGATTTGATGCGTAAAGGGCTTATCAAAGGCAAAGGCTACATTCTGACCGAGCAGGATTACTGCGTGGTGTTTGGCGCCATTAATATGGATATTCGCGGCGTGGCGGATATCCATTACCCGCAGTCCGCCTCCAACCCCGGTAACATCCAGTGCTCCGCAGGCGGCGTAGGGCGTAATGTTGCCCATAACCTCGCCCTGCTGGGCCGCGATGTGCACCTTATCTCCGCCGTGGGGGATGATTTTTACGGCGAAACGCTACTGGAACAGACCCGGCAGGCCGGGGTGAACGTGCAAAGCTGTATTCGTCTGCACGGGCACAACACCTCTACCTATCTGTCGGTTGCCAATCAGCAGGAAGAGACAGTACTGGCCATCAACGATACCCATATTCTGCAGCAATTGACGCCGCAGTTGCTCAACGCCTCACGCGATCTGGTGATGCATGCGGGTGTGGTGCTCGCCGATTGCAACCTGACCGAAGAGGCATTGCAGTGGGTCTTCACCATGGCGGGGAATATTCCGGTCTTCGTCGATACGGTTTCCGAGTTCAAAGCCGATAAGATTCGCCCCTGGCTTTCGCGCATTCACACGCTGAAACCCACGTTACAAGAGCTGCAAATCTTATGGGGCCAGCCGATTCGTCGTGAAGCAGACAAAATTACGGCGGTGAATTCACTCCATGAACAAGGGGTGCAACGCATCTTCGTGTATCTGGACGATGATTCCGTGTTCTGCTCTAAACGTGATGGCGAGCAACTTCTGCTGACCTCGCCGGATCACACCTTCACCGACCGCTTCGGGGCCGATGACGGATTTATGGCGGGGCTATTATATAGCTTCCTGGAAGGGGGAGATTTTACGGAGAGCGCCCACTTTGCCATGGCCTGTGCGGCGATTTCCCGCGCCAGCGTGAGTATCAACAACCCTGCCCTCTCAGCAGAGAATGCGATGGCGTTACTCAATACAAGCAAAGCTGAAGCGTAAGAATGCGCGCCAGTGACACTGGCGTGCCGTTGACTCAGGCAAGACCGATAAAGAACCCGGCGATGGTGGCACTCATCAGGTTAGAGAGCGTTGCCGCCGCCAGCGCCCGCATCCCAAGCTGGGCGATTTCCGGCGCGCGTTGGGGGGCAATCGCGGAAAATGCGCCAACTACCACGCCAATGGAACCGAAGTTGGCAAACCCACACAGCGCAAACGAAATAATGGCGATGGTTTTAACATCCAGCGTGCCGCCCGCTTGCAGATAAGGGGAGAAATTGAGATAGGCAACGAACTCATTGATCGCCAGTTTCTGCCCGATCAGGCTGCCAGCCAGGGTCGCATCGTGCCAGTCCACGCCCATGATCCACGCCAGCGGTGCCAGCGCATAACCAAAGATCCCTTCAAGCGTCGCGTTGCCGAAACCGAACCAGCCGCCCACACCGCCAATAATGCCGTTCAGCAGCGCGATGATCGCCACAAATGCCATCACCACCGTCGCCACACCGGCGGCAATTTTTAGCCCGGTCATCGCGCCGCTTGCCGCCGCTTCGATAATGCTTTTTGGCGGTGTTTCGGTAAACGAAAGATTTTCAAACGTGACCTGTGAGTCTTCGGTGGCCGGGCTCAGCATACGGGCAAACAGGATACCGCCCGGAATTGCCATGAGTGACGCGGCCAGCAGGTAATCAATCGGCACCCCCATTCCGGCGTAGCCGATCATCATCGACCCGGCAATTGACGCCATCCCGCTACAGATAGCGGTAAACAGTTCGTTGCGATTGAGCTTATGAATAAACGGCTTCACGATAGCCGGGATTTCATTCTGCCCGAGGAAAATCGTGGTCACGGCGACGAAGGATTCGATTTTGCTGATCTTAAGCGCTTTCTGGAAAATCCCACCCAGGATGCGGATCAGCAGCCCCATCACACCAATATAGTAAAGCAGGCTGATTAAGGCGGTAACGAAGATGATCGCAGGCAGCACGCGGAAGGCAAAAATAAACCCGGCGCCGTCAAACAGCACATCCATTTTCGGCCCGACCAGCGACCCAAAGATAAAGGCGCTGCCCGCGTCGCTGTAGGACATCACTTTATGTACGCCCAGCGCCGCCTGCTCAACCAGCCATTTGCCCGGCGGGAAATAGAGCATAATCCCGCCGATAGCGATTTGCAGCAGCAGCGCTGCGCCAACCGTGCGTAAACTAATGCGTTTTTTATTTACTGACAGCAGAAAAGCGATGGCCAGTAATACCACCATACCCAGAAAACTTCTCATTATATCCATAATGATTTTCCCTTCATGCCAGGAAACCCGGCGTAAACGCCAGGTTTTGGTATGTCTGATATCCCTGCGGGCGACCGCTCACTGCCCGCGTCCGGTTTATGCGAGACGTTGGTACTCTTTTGCAATTTCACATGCCAGTACGGCGTTGTTGAACACCAGCTGAATGTTTGATTTCAGGCTATCGCCGCCGGTTAGCTCGGCTACACGAGCCAGCAGGAACGGCGTGCTATCTTTACCGACCACGCCCTGCTCTTCGGCCTCTTTCACCGCCCGATCAATAGCGGCGTTGATTTTCTCTTCCGCCATCGCAAACTGTTCAGGAATCGGGTTAGCTACCACCAGGCCACCGTTAAGGCCGGTTTGCCACTTCACCGCCATCGCACGGGCGATCTCTTTTGCGCTATCCAGACGAATGCTGACCTCAAACGGGCTGGTACGGCAGAAAAACGCCGGCAATGATTTGGTCTGATAACCAATTAACGGTACACCGAAGGTTTCCAGATATTCGGTGGTCAGGCCGAGGTCGAGAATAGATTTCGCCCCTGCGCAAACGACCGTGACATTAGTGTGCGCCAGCTCCTGCAAATCAGCGGAAATATCAAATGTATGTTCGGCGCCACGGTGAACGCCGCCAATGCCCCCGGTCGCAAAAACTTTAATACCGGCCAGCGCGGCAATAATCATGGTGGATGCCACCGTGGTTGCACCATTTAATCCAGCGGCGACCACAAAAGGTAAATCCCGGCGACTGACTTTTGCGACGCTGTGCCCTTCACGGCCTAATAATTCAATTTCCTCTTTCGTCAGACCAACTTTCATGACGCCTTTAATAATGGCGATAGTTGCCGGCACCGCACCGTGCTTGCGAATAGTCTCTTCGACTTCAATTGCCGTTTGCGCATTTTGCGGGAAGGGCATACCGTGAGAAATAATTGTCGATTCCAGCGCTACAACCGGTTTATTATTTTCGAGCGCTTCTTTTACTTCCGCAGAGATATGCAGTAATTCAGGGGAAATCGTTAATTCAGACATCTTGTTTCTCCACTAGCGATGTGACTTTTGAAAAAGATAAGTCAGGATTATTGGTATATTCGGACGCCAGAGCCATAGACGAACACCCTTGCGCAAAACGGACCGAATCGATAAATGAAAAACCTTCTACCCAACAGGCCGCCAGACCCGCCATCATGGCGTCACCCGCCCCGGTGACATTAACGACCTGGGTTTTAATCGGAGGTGACCACCCACTTACGCCATCGCGCTCGCTGTAATAAACGCCGTCGCCGCCCATGCTCAGTACCAGCCGTCGCAGACCGCGAGCATGAAACCATTCGGCAACCTTTCCTACATCGTCGCGCCCGGAAAGCGTAATGCCACTGAGCGTTTCGGCCTCAAGGCGGTTGGGTTTCAGCGTATGAATCTGTCCCAGCCAGTCGCGTATTTTGACGCATTTCCAGGCGGATACCGGGTCGATGAAAACAGGCGTATCTCCCGCATGTGTCAGCAGCCAGGCGAGCGCGTCTTCACTGATATTGCAGTCGGCAACAATTACGCTGGCGTTGCGAATAAAATCGATATGTTTTGCCAGGAAATCCGCAGACAAATGATCGGTAATATTCATATCGTTAATGGCTACCAGCATTTCGCCGGTATTATCCAGGAGCGATAAATAACTCGATGTATTTTCACCTGCAACAATAAGACATTTTTCTATTCGGACACCGGACTGACTGGTTTGATTTAAGAGAGACTGGCCATAAAAATCATCGCCCACCACGGTGAGTAGCCATGACTCAGTTCCCAGCAACGCCAGATTCTGTGAAATATTACGCCCCACACCGCCCGGCGTGAATTTTATTTTCCCCGGGTTGGAATCCGCGTAATTCAATACACCATGTGAATAGCCCGCCACGTCCATATTGGCGGAACCAATAGTGATTATATAATCCTTTTTACGCATAAAACGCCCTCTGGCAAGAAATGCCATATTAATGAGATCGTCGAGACAAAAATTCGTTTATCGTCTGGTTGCGAAACCTTATTAGAGCACATGTTTATTTTTGAACATGTGTTTATCGTAAGCCGAATTTGCGTAAAGTAAATACGCCCCCACGAGCGAAGGTGAATAGATATGAAGGTCATCACAAATTTATAGGGATTGAGATTAAAACACGTTACAGAAATGAGATGCGGGGCACAGAAGGCGGGCAATAAAAAAAGGGCCGGTTTCCCGGCCCCTTTATGACTCAGTCAATCATATTATGCGGCTTTGGCAACAGCTTCGGTTTCCGGACGTTTCAGGAACGCATAGACCAGACCTGCCAGCAGGGTACCTGCCACGATAGAGAGCAGATAACCCACAACCGGGGTGATTGCACCTGGAATCAGCAGAACGAACAGGCCACCGTGCGGTGCCATCAGTTTCGCGCCAATCGCCATGGAGATAGCCCCCGTCAGCGCGCCACCGGCGATACAGCATGGCAGAACACGCATCGGGTCTCGTGCCGCGAACGGAATCGCACCTTCGGAGATAAAGCACAGGCCCAGAACCAGCGCCGCTTTGCCCCCTTCCTGCTGCCCTTTATCGAATTTCTTACGGGCAACAATGGTCGCCAGACCCATCGCCAGCGGCGGCACCATACCGGCAGCCATGATGGCGGCCATCGGTGCGTAAGTCTGCGTACTCAGCAGACCAACACCAAAGGCGTAGGCCGCTTTGTTCACCGGACCACCCATGTCGGTACACATCATGCCACCGAGGATTGCACCCAGCAGGACAGCATTCGCCGTACCCATGGATTGCAGCCAGGACGTCAGACCTGCAAGGATACCCGCAACCGGTTTACCGATAAGGTAGATCATCGCCAGACCAACAATCAGGCTTGAGAACAGCGGAATGATCAGGATCGGTTTCAGCGCTTCCATGCTTGGCGGCAACTTAACGCCTTTACTGATGGCTTTCGCCAGATAACCCGCAAGGAAACCGGCAATAATACCGCCGATAAAGCCAGAGCCGGTACTTACTGCCAGCATACCGCCAATAAGACCCGGCGTCAGACCCGGACGGTCAGCGATGGAGAAGGCAATGTAACCGGCCAGCACCGGCACCATCAGAGCAAACGCAGACCCACCACCGATTTGCATCAGCGCGGCAGCCAGCGTATCCGGCGTTTTAAATGCGGTAATACCGAAGGCAAAGGACAGTGCGATACACAGACCACCGGCAACAACCATCGGCAGCATGTAAGAAACACCGGTCAGCAGGTGGCGATAGGCGCCCGCACTCTCTTTTTTACCTTCACTGCTCGCAGCTTGCGTACCGCCGCTCGGCTGATACGTTTTCGCTTCGGCTTGCGCTTTGTCTAATTCCTGCGCCGTTTTCTTCAGTGCCAGGCCTGTAGTCGTGCGATACATCGGTTTGCCAGCGAATTTCGCCAGATCCACTTCGATGTCAGCGGCGACGATCACCAGATCGGCTTGTGCCACTTCTTCCGGCGTGATGGCGTTACCCGCGCCAACAGAGCCGCGTGTTTCCACTTTCACCCACCAGCCACGTTTTTTCGCTTCGGTTTCAATGGCCTCTGCCGCCATAAAGGTGTGTGCAACACCCGTCGGGCAGGCGGTGATAGCCACGATACGTTTCGGACCACTGTTGGACGTCACAGGTGCCGCCGCCGGAGCTGCGTACGGAGAAGCGTGGTTCTTTGCTTCACTTAAAAACAGTTCCGGATGAGCCACAGCGCGATTGATGTCGCCCAACCAGACTTTCTTACCGCTCAGCGCGCTGTCAGCCGGCACGCGGGAGCCCAGAACGATCGCCAGTTCAGCTTCACCGGGGTTGTCGATAAACTGCAAATTCGCTTTTTGTGCCGCTGCGCCTAACAGGCTTTTCGCCATATATGCGCGAGCTTGACCGAGTTCAGAATCAATTATCAGCAGCGTTTTCATTATGCTCTCCTGCTGTTAGTTAAAGGGTTTTAAGTCAACACGCGCCATCATCGCGGCTAACTGGGTACGATCGGTAATACCTACATTGCTCTGGCTAACGGCCAGTGCTGCCACGGCAGTGGCCAGGCGCAACGTATGTTCACTGGACTCTCGCATTAACAGGCCATAAATCAGACCGCCAACCATTGAATCCCCTGCGCCAACGGTGCTTACCACCTCCATTGACGGCGGTTTGGCGATCCATTCGCCCGAAGCGTTAACCCACAACGCCCCTTCCGCGCCCAGTGAAATAACCACATGGGCAATTCCTTGTTCACGAAGCGCATGCGCCGCGTCGATCACATCTTTCAATTCCGGTAATTTGCGACCAGCCCAAATTTCGAGTTCGCGACGGTTAGGTTTAACCAGCCACGGCGCAGCTTTCAGACCGGCAACCAGCGCATCGCGGCTGCTATCGAAAATGATGCATGGGCACTGGCTGCGCAGGCGCGTCATCCAATCGGTAAAGGCTTCCGGGCTCACACCCGATGGCAAGCTGCCGCTGACACACACCATGTCGAACTGACCCAGCCAGGTCAGAGAGTCTGCAACAAAACGTTCCCAGTCTGCCGGCGTCACTTCGAAGCCGGAGAAGTTGAAGTCAGTGACTTCGCTGTCTTTTTCCGTCAACTTCACGTTGATACGGGTACGGCCCTGAACAATCTGGAAGCGGTTAGCAATACCCAGTTCGCTGAACAATTGCTGGAAACCGTCCTGGTTGTCTTTACCCAGGAAGCCGCCGACGGTCACGTCGATGCCCAGATCTTTCAGCACTTTCGCCACGTTGATACCTTTACCCGCAGCATGCAGGCCGGTAGTGCGAACCAGGTTCACTTCACCGCGTTCAATTTCCGGGGTATACCCGACCAGATCATAGGCAGGGTTAAGGGTAATAGTAGCGACACGTCTGCTCATTATGCGCCCTCCCCCAGACCGGCAGCGATGGCTTCGCCAATCGCTTTCAGCGCCTGTTCAGCATCATCGCCCTGTGCGGTGAAGCGCAGACGGTGACCTTTCTTCACGCCCAGCGCGACCACTTTCATCAGGCTACGACCATTGGCGGATTTACCGGTACCGTCGAGGTTAGCGACAGTCACTTCGCTATTAAATTGTTTGATGGTATTGACCAGCATGGTGCCCGGACGGGCATGAAGGCCATGTTCGTTGCGTACAACAAACTCGGCGGTCAGCAGGTTGTCAGCAATAGCGTCATCGCTGGTCAACAGTGCCAGCAGGGTAGCGGCATCTGCGCTCAGAAGACGGTCAGCTTTATTGTCGAGCAGCAGATTGCTCAGACGTTTGAGCACGGCAACCGGCTGGTCATCAGCCATTGCTACGCTGACCAGCAGCGCAACGCTTTCACCATTCACATCAAATGCTTTTGCAGCACGGCTGACAGCCACCGCGCTCGCCAGGTTGCCCTGTGCGCTGTCGTTCAGCCAGATCCCCTGTCCGAGATTCAGCGGTTGTTCGTTAATCGCGCGTGCCACATAGACAGCATCAACCGCGCCCGCTTCTTTCAGCCGCGCAGCGTTCAGCGCCTGCAGCGTCACCAGGTCGCTGGCGACAACGTCAAGGCTCAGGGTATCGTTATCCAGTTTCAGCGACGCCACTTGCTGTTCACCCATCAGCAACGCACGCAGTTCTTCTGCTGTGGTCGCCGATTGCAGTTGTGCAGCAACGGAATCATCGCTCAGGACGTGGGTTAGCTGACGCAGCAGGCCCAGGTGTTCATCAGAACTGGCGGCAATACCGATAGCCACATAGGCGACCTGGCCTTCCCCCCAGAGAATGCCTTGCGGAAACTGGAACACTTTGACACCGGTTTTCAACACCTGGTCGCGGGTATCAGTCGTCCCGTGAGGAATGGCGATCCCGTTGCCAAGGAACGTTGACGTCTGCTGCTCACGCGCCAGCATGCCATCAACATAACCACCGGCGACGTTGCCTGCTTCTGCCAGTGCGGCAGCAATCTGACGAATCGCCTCTTCTTTCGTCCCGGCCTGCTGGCCCGGATGGATGTCCTGAACGGATAACTGGAACATGTAAATCCTCTCCTGCTGAACTGAATCGTTTCAGCTAACTTGAGAAATAATGCGCCACCCTGAAATGTGTTGAAAACAAGATGACGCTGAAACGTTTCGAGAAGTCTTGACTTTTCCGCTTCAGCAATCAAGAAAAGTCTCGTTTTTGATTGCAAAATTACGATCTACTGCACATTTCACTCCCTGGCATCCCATTTTTGCTGAACAAAGCTGACCGTCTTTTTAGGTCACATTCAGCACCCATCAGCACAGCAGTATCGTTGAAATGTTGTTCCGTTTTTGTGAGCAAAAAAGAGAGGGGGAAAAATACCTGTCCGTTTTTCGGTTGTTGCCCGTCACGCCTTATCGGTACCGATAAGCGGCCATTCAACAGAGGATTGTGATGATGAATTTTGCCCTTGTACACTGACAAGACGGCCCGTTACTGATAGCAAATGTCTGGGATGTCTCCAGCGCCAGAACCGCACAGGCCGCGGGTTATCAGGCAATGGGGACCTCCAGTGCCGCCATTGCCGCGATGTATGGCTATGACGATGGCATCACCTTAGCAGAACTCCACCACCTGCTCGTCCGTTTACGGGCTTGCTGCCCTCTCCCGCTGACCGTTGATATGGAGTATGGCTATGGTGAAAGTCCTGAGCAGATTATCGACAACCTGCTCACGCTGGCTGAACTCGGTGTCGCCGGTGTTAACCTCGAAGACAGCCGTGTTCAGCAAGGAAAGCGGATGTTGAGGATTCTGCTGAATTTGCATCACTACTGAACGCCATTCGCCAGCGCCTTGCTGATGAACAACACAGTCTGTTCATTATCGTATTGCGATTGTCATCCCCTGCCACCGGATCCCTGGCAAGGACGATGCAATGACAGGCTACGGCGGCGGTATTGCGCGCAAGAAATGGTTAATAGAGCATGAAGCGAAAATATCAGTACAGCGCGGAGTCGCCTTAAGGTGCGGTCGCGGCTTCCAGATTAATCAGGAAGGTCATGGCAGCCTCCCGATCGCTGAAACACATGCCAGCGCTCGGTTGCAGGCTGGCGCAGACCGCTGGACGTAGCGGGGAGCCGAAAATTTTACACGTGTTGTCATCCGCCAGTTGGATACAACGCGTGTTGGCCGGCTTGCCCTGTGGCATACCGGGGATAGGACTTGAAATCGAAGGGGCGATACAGCACGCTCCGCAATCCGTTCGGCATTCCATAATCACGACTCTCTGTTGGGCTGGCCGCCAAACTACCTGTTTTCCCCGTCAAACGCAAAACTCAGCGATTCCACTTGCCTGTAAAGGCCCTCGCGGGTACTTTGTCGCGATATTTTCGTTATTTTTAATTTACAGGATCCCACTGATGCCAAGAGCGAACGAAATCAAGAAAGGTATGGTGCTGAACTACAACGGCAAACTGCTGATTGTAAAGAATATTGATATTCAGTCACCGAGCGCCCGCGGCGCCGCAACCCTCTATAAAATGCGTTTCTCCGATGTGCGCACCGGCCTGAAAGTCGAAGAACGTTTCAAAGGTGACGATATCGTTGATACCGTGACTCTGACCCGCCGTTTCGTTGACTTCTCCTATGTTGATGGCAACGAATACGTGTTTATGGATAAAGAAGATTACACGCCGTACACCTTCACAAAAGAGCAGATCGAAGAAGAACTGCTGTTTATCCCGGAAGGCGGGATGCCGGATATGCAGGTGCTGACCTGGGATGGCCAACTGCTGGCGCTGGAATTGCCGCAGACCGTTGATCTGGAAATTGTTGAAACCGCACCGGGCATCAAAGGCGCGTCAGCCAGTTCACGTACCAAACCGGCAACCATGAGCACGGGTCTGGTGATTCAGGTTCCGGAATACCTGACCACCGGCGAGAAAATCCGCATTCATATTGAAGAAAGCCGTTATATGGGCCGTGCGGACTAAGCCAGCCAGTAAAAGTAAAAAAGGACAGTGAAAACTGTCCTTTTTTTATTTCAGAGCGAAGCTAACGGATTACAACAGGTCGCGGAACAGCGTTTTCTTAAGCGCCAGTTCCACGCCGCGCACTTCCGCCATCCCTTTCAGGCGGCCAATCGCCGAATAGCCTGGGTTGGTTTTCTTACGCAGGTCATCGAGCATCTGATGACCGTGATCCGGACGGAATGGAATCGGGCGCAGGTCGCCGGCTTTCTTGCGGCGTTGCTCTTCACTCAGGATCGCCGCCACAACCGAAACCATATCCACATCGCCCTGCAGGTGCGCAGCTTCATGGAACGTTTTAGGGTTATCTTCACGGCAGGTAGAACGCAGGTGCGTGAAGTGAATACGGTCGCCGAACGTCTCAATCATGTTCACCAGATCGTTATCGGCGCGTACACCATAGGAACCCGTGCACATGGTGAAACCGTTATTGATGCTGTCGACCGCATTTTTCAGCCAGTGCATGTCCTCAATGGTCGAGACAATACGCGGCAGGCCAAGGATGGGACGCGGCGGATCGTCCGGGTGCACCGCCAGACGCACGCCGACTTCTTCAGCCACGGCAACAATCGCGCGCAGGAAATAAGCCATATTTTCGCGCAACTGATCTTTGTTGATGCCATCGTATTCCGCCAGACGGGCACGGAACTGATCCAGCGTGTACCCCTCTTCCGCACCCGGCAGACCAGCGATAATATTGCGCGTCAGTTTTTCAATTTCCGCTGCGCTCATCGCTTCAAAATAGGCCTGCGCCTGCTGCTGTTCTTCTTCGGTGTAATCAGCCTGCGCGCCGTCGCGTTTGAGGATATAAAGTTCAAACGCAGCAAAAGCAATCTGATCAAAACGCAGCGCTTTGGAGCCGTCCGGCAGTTCGTATTCCAGATCGGTACGCGTCCAGTCGAGGATCGGCATAAAGTTGTAGCACACGGTATCGATGCCACAGGCTGCCAGGTTGCGGATGCTTTGCTGATAGTTAGCAATCCAGGTGTCATACTGTCCACTGTGCGTTTTGATATCTTCATGCACAGGAATACTTTCCACCACCGACCAGGTCAGCCCTTTTTCAGCCAGCAATGCCTGACGCTGTTTGATTTCTTCTACCGGCCAGACCTGACCGTTGGGAATATGGTGCAGTGCCGTCACAACACCTGTTGCGCCAGCCTGACGCACATCATCTAATGAAACCGGATCGTTCGGTCCGTACCAACGCCAGGTTTGTTCCATCGCCTCATCCTCAAAGTTGTTATACCAATACCGCAAAGCTTATGACGACTACCATACATGTTTAACGGAGAGGGTCAAACGCCGCCGCAAGAATGATTGATCCAGCTCACATTACCCGGATATTTCAGGCACACCAATTCAATTTGCTGTCATATAACTTTACACTGCATATTGTTAATTAATGGTTAAACAGGTGTATTTCAATGCAAACAATTGCCTCCGTAACGCTGCCAGAAACGGTGCAGTTACCTCAATATGATCGCCGTTCATTGCGTTCGCGCATTGTTCACTTCGGTTTTGGCGCCTTTCACCGCGCGCATCAGGCACTATTGACTGACCGTGTGCTGAACGCGCTGGGGGGCGACTGGGGCATATGCGAGATTAGCCTGTTCAGCGGCGACCAGCTTATGGCGCAGTTGCGCGCCCAGGATCATCTGTACACCGTGCTGGAAAAAGGGGCTGAAGGGAATAAAGCCTACGTTGTTGGCGCGGTTAACGAATGTCTGAATGCCAAACTGGACTCACTGGCGGCCATTATTGAAAAATTTTGCGAACCGCAGGTAGCCATTGTTTCCCTGACCATCACCGAGAAAGGTTATTGCATCGACCCGGCAACCGGTAAACTTGACCTCACTCAACCGCGCATTGCCCATGATCTACAGGAACCTGGCGAACCGCATTCCGCACCAGGCATTCTGGTTGAAGCGCTCGCCCGTCGACGTGAGCGCGGCCTGCCCGCCTTTACGGTGCTGTCTTGCGACAATATTCCGGATAATGGTCACATCGTGAAAAACGCGGTACTGGGTATGGCACAAACCCGTTCCTCCGAGCTGGCGCAGTGGATTGATACGCATGTCAGTTTCCCCTCAACCATGGTGGACCGTATCGTGCCGGCCGCTACTGACGAATCCCTGGCGGAAATTGCCGCTGAATTGGGGGTTGCCGATCCCTGTGCCATCAGTTGCGAGCCTTATATTCAGTGGGTCATTGAAGACAACTTTGTTGCCGGTCGTCCGCAATGGGAAGTGGCAGGGGTGCAACTCGTACAAGACGTTCGCCCGTGGGAACAGATGAAGCTGCGTATGCTGAACGGTAGCCATTCGTTCCTCGCGTACCTGGGGTATCTGGCCGGGTTTGCCCATATCAGCGATTGTATGCAGGATGAGGTTTTTCGCCGTGCCGCACATCATTTGATGCTAGGTGAACAGGCCCCTACGCTTGCTATTACCGGCGTGGGCCTCAACGCATATGCAGACAATCTGATTGCCCGTTTTTCTAACCCGGCGCTTAAACATCGCACCTGGCAGATAGCGATGGACGGTAGCCAGAAACTGCCGCAGCGTATGCTGGATAGCGTTCGCGTGCATTTACAGCGTGAAAGCCACTGGCCGTTGCTGGCACTCGGCGTGGCAGGCTGGATGCGCTATGTCAGCGGAACGGATGACGCAGGCGAGGCCATTGATGTGCGCGATCCTCTGGTCGATAAGTTACGGGCTATCGTCGAGACCAGCAGTGAAAGGGAGCGCGTTGGGGCGTTGCTGGCGCTCAGTGAAATCTTCGGTACAGATTTACCCACCGACCCGCGTTTTGTGAATGCCATCGACAGTGCATGGCAACAGTTGCGCACGCAAGGGGCGCACCAGGCGGTGCGTAACGCCCTGCAGATTTAACATTTTCTGCCATTAAAAGGGGCGGAAAGTGCTTTCTCCGCTCCTGCCCTTCTCTTTTTTGCCAATTTTCGCCAGGATTGTCGCACTTATTATTGTGCGTAATGCTGGAGTAAACGTGACGAAAACAAATCTGATTACTGGCTTTCTTGGCAGCGGGAAGACGACGTCCATTCTCCATATGCTGGCAAATAAAGACCCCAACGAAAAATGGGCCGTTCTGGTCAATGAATTTGGCGAAGTGGGCATTGATGGCGCGTTACTGGCGGACAGCGGGGCCTTATTAAAAGAGATTCCCGGCGGATGCATGTGCTGCGTGAACGGCCTGCCAATGCAGGTTGGCCTTAATACGCTATTACGTCAGGGTAAACCCGATCGTTTACTGATTGAGCCTACCGGCCTGGGCCATCCAAAACAGATTCTCGATATGCTCACTGCCCCGGTCTATGAACCCTGGATCGATTTGCGCGCGACCCTGTGCCTTATCGACCCACGTCAGTTGTTGGACGAAAAAGTAACGGGTAATGAAAACTTCCGCGACCAGCTTGCGGCGGCTGACATCATTGTCGCTAATAAAGAAGACCGCGCCAGCGTCGAGAGCCAACAGGCACTGGAAGCATGGTGGCAGCAACATGGCGGCGACCGTCTGCGTATCAACGCCACACAGGGCAATATTCCCGTGTCGCTGCTGGATAACCCACGCCGCAATCTGCGCGCACTTCCCACCAGTGCCGAACATCATCACCACACCGGCGAAAGAAAAGGACTGGCGGCGTTAAGCTTGCCTGAACATCAACGCTGGCGACGCAGCCTGAATAGTGGCCAGGGTCATCATGCGTGCGGTTGGATTTTTGACGCAGATACGCGGTTTGACACCATTGGTTTACTTGAGTGGGCGCGCCTTGCGCCAGTCGAACGCGTCAAGGGTGTAATGCGTATTCCCGAAGGGCTGGTGCGTATTAATCGCCAGGGGCTGGATCTGCATATTGAGACGCAAAATGTCGCGCCGCCGGACAGCCGTATTGAATTAATTACCGCCGCCGAAGTGGACTGGAATGCCTTGCAGGCTAGTTTGTTGAAGCTTCGTTTAAGTTAAGGACACTACTGTTTTGCCCGTATTGTTCAAAAATGGATAAAGATGAAGACTCGTTTACCGCTTATTTTTTTGCTTAATGTCGCTGGTTTTGCGCTGTTCCTGTCCTGGTATTTACCGGTTAATCATGGATTCTGGTTTCCGCTGGACGCGGCAATTTTCCACTTCTTCAATAACGGCCTCGTTGAGAACCGTGCATTCCTGTGGCTGGTCGCGCTGACCAACAACCGCGCCTTTGACGCCTGCTCGCTCATTGCCATGGGTTGCCTGATGCTGTCGTTCTGGTTGCGTGAAGACAGCGCCGGACGTCGCCGGATCGTCATTATTGGCCTGACTATGTTGCTGTTTGCGGTGGCTATTAATCAGCTCGCGCAATTGCTTATTCCCGTTAAACGCGAAAGCCCGACACTCTTTTTTAGCGGCATTCATCGGGTCAGTGAATTACTGGATTTCCCGACCAAGGATGCCTCCAAAGACAGTTTCCCGGGCGATCATGGCATGATGTTGCTTATTTTTTCTTCTATCATGCTGCGTTATTTCGGTAAAAAAGCGTTCGCCATTGCCCTGATTATTTTTGTGGTTTTCGCATTCCCACGCGTGATGATTGGCGCCCACTGGTTTACCGATATTGCTGTTGGCTCTCTTTCTGTGGTGCTGATTGGCCTGCCGTGGTGTCTGATGACACCACTTAGCGACAAAATAATTAGCCTGTTTAATCGTTACCTACCGGGAAAATAAACAACTTTTATACAATTTAATAACATGGATGTACGCTAATCATCAGGGATCGTTTTCGATCCCTGATGCAAATTTGTCAAAACTTTGCCTTTTCTGTCATCCCCCTGTCATAACAATCACTATTCAAATTAGCGATTTGCATGATTCTTAACCTAAATTGCCGCTTTTTTAGCCATTCCTGATAATTAACTTTCTGTATCATAATTTCTTATAAAAAATCGCAGAAAAGCGCTCGCAATGCCCGTAGTGATAGGGTAATCTCGGGTCTGCTTTGAGCTAATGAGCAATTATTCTCATAACAAATAAATTTGTGCGTTCATCCACAGATTTGACCACGGGTAATTGTCTCATTGCATACAGCTAATTACTCTCGCTGCGTTGGCATTTTTTATAACGATATTTATCGTTAAGGACTTCAAGGGAAAATAATTAACATGGTCAAATCTCAGCCGATTTTGAGATATATCTTGCGGGCGATTCCCGCGGTAGCAGTGGCGGTTCTGTTATCAGCTTGTTCAACAAATACCGCGAAAAACATGCATTCTGAGACGCATGCTGTGGGCGAAGATATCTCTTCACTGCAAGCCTCTCAGGATGAATTTGAAAATATGGTGCGTAATCTGGATGTGAAAAATCGCATCCTCGATCAATATGCTGACTGGAAAGGTGTACGTTACCGCTTAGGCGGCGACACCAAGAAAGGTATTGATTGTTCCGGCTTCGTCCAGCGCACTTTCCGTGAGCAGTTTGGTTTAGAATTACCGCGTTCAACCTACGAACAGCAGGAAATGGGTAAGTCGGTATCACGCACCAGTTTGCGTACCGGTGACCTGGTGTTGTTTAGAGCAGGGTCAACGGGTCGCCATGTAGGCATCTACATTGGCAATAACCAGTTTGTCCATGCTTCGACAAGTAGTGGTGTGGTGATTTCCAGTATGGATGAACCTTACTGGAAGAAGCGCTACAACGAAGCGCGCCGCATATTGTCCCGCAGCTAACGCATGTTTTCGCCGGTTATCCCTTGGCTGGCGCGAAACGATAAAAGAACACTGCTTCGGCGGTGTTTTTTTATACCTATTTTTCTTGCCTGTTTATATGTCTCATTAACACTTTCCAGGCTATATTCCAGGAAATCAAATAGAGCAATCGCCTGGCTTTTTTTCGCTCAAACTCGCCAGATATGGATATAAGTGATGTTGACCCGCAACTTTTCCGCCAGCCGGAAAATTCTTCTGTTTAGCCTTCTGGTCGGTCTCTTCGCGGCTATTGCCGTTAGCGGGATTCATTTTTTAGTTGTTCAGAAGAAACATGAGCAAAAGATGAATGCCGTACTCGCGGGCATGCAGCACTGGCTCACAGACTATTTTAGCGATATCAAAACCACCGCTGAGACGCTCCAGCCGCTAACGCTCAATGAGTGCGCTGATGTCGCCAGTGAGCTGACCTCGCGCGCCGCTTTTAGCACCAATGTCCGCGCATTTTTATTAGTCAAAAACGATAACGCATTTTGTTCTTCCGCTACGGGCGTGATGCACGTACCGATGAAGGATCTCCTGCCGGAAATTGATCTGCACAAAGACTTTGATATGGTCATTTTGCACGGCACGCCAATGTTGCCGGACAAACCTGCGATTGCAATGTGGTTCCGCAGCCCCTTGCTTGATGACCGTGGCGTTTTTGTATCTCTCAATGTCAACCTCACCCCTTTGCTGCTTTATACCTCACAGCAACAAGAACTGACTGGTATCGCACTCGGGATCGGCCACAACGCGATCTCCACTTTTTCGACGGGTCTTGTTGATCTACGTACCCTGAAAGCCACACCGTTTCGCACAGCGCATCTTGCTGGCTTTCCGCTGACCATTAATCTTTATACCGAAACCTGGGAACCCGAAGACGTACAGCTTGCCCTGCTGTTTGGCGGCATGGTGGGCACGCTTGCGGGTTTACTGACGGCCTGGTATCTCTATATCCGAATGCGTCCAGGCAAAGAGATCCTTACCGCCATTAAACAGAATCAGTTTTATGTGGTGTACCAGCCAGTGATTGATGCCAGTGAATTACGGGTGCGCGGTGTCGAGGTGCTGATGCGCTGGAAGCACCCCACTGCCGGCGAGATCCCACCAGATGCGTTTATCCAGTATGCCGAGGCGCAACAGCTAATCGTGCCGCTGACGCTGCACCTGTTTAAGCTTATTGCCCACGATGCGCCAGTCTTGCAAACACTGCTGCCACACGGGGCCAAACTGGGTATTAATATCTCGCCCGGCCATTTGCATGTTGAAAGTTTTGCCAGGGATATTCGCCAGTTTACCCATTCCCTTCCGGCCGACTATTTCCGCCTGGTGCTGGAAATCACCGAGCGGGATATGTTGCGCCAGAATGAAGCGGTGAAATTATTCCAGTGGCTGCATGATGAAGGTTATGAAATTGCCATTGATGATTTCGGCACCGGTCACAGCGCACTTATCTATCTTGAACGTTTCACCGTTGATTATCTTAAAATTGATCGTGGCTTTGTGAATGCCATTGGTACTGAAACCGTCACGTCACCGGTGCTTGATGCAGTGCTGACGCTGGCGAAACGTCTGAATATGGCCACCGTGGCAGAAGGTGTCGAAACACCAGAGCAGGCTCGCTGGCTGCGGGAACATGGCGTTAATTTTATGCAGGGTTACTATTTCAGCCGCCCAATGACACTTGAGCAATTCACAATGTGGCAACCCCCGCAGTTTTCATCACGACTTTAGGCCGTTAACTATTTCACAACGGGCGCCCCCTCCCTTATTATTCAATGAGAAAACGTTGGTGCGCCCGGAGCGCCACAGGTAAAGGATCCCGCCCGATGAAGTTTGTGCGCCTGTTTATTTTAAGTTTGCTGCTGGTAGGCACCGTTAGCCATGCGCAAACCATTAAAGAGAATTACGCGTTTGCCGTTATCGGCGAGCCCAAATATGCCATCAATTTCTCACATTTTGACTATGTGAATCCCGCTGCGCCTAAAGGCGGCAATATTACGCTTTCCTATATCGGTACGTTCGATAGCTTCAACCGCTTTGCACTGCGCGGTAACGCCGCCGTGCGCACCGAGTCGCTCTATGACAGCCTGTTTACCACCTCTGATGATGAACCGGGCAGCTACTATCCGCTGATTGCTGAGGTGGCCCGCTACGCCGATGATTATTCATGGGTCGAGGTCTCGATCAATCCGCGCGCCACCTTCCACGACGGCTCACCTATTCGGGCCAGCGATGTGGCATTCACCTTCCATAAATTCATGACCGAAGGGGTGCCGCAGTTCCGCCTGATCTATAAAGGCACCACGGTAAAAGCGATCTCCCCGTTAACCGTGCGTATCGAACTGGGTGAACCGGGCAAAGAGAACATGCTTAGCCTCTTCTCACTGCCGGTTATGCCTGAGAAATTCTGGAAAGATCATAAACTCAGCGACCCGCTATCGTCCCCTCCCCTCGGGAGCGGCCCTTATCGCATCACCAGTTGGCGGATGGGACAGTACGTGACCTACTCGCGCGTGAAGGACTACTGGGGGGCGACACTGCCGGTCAATCGCGGGCGCTGGAATTTCGACAGTATTCGCTATGACTATTACCTGGACGACAATGTCGCCTTTGAGGCCTTTAAAGCTGGCGCGTTCGATATGCGCACCGAGGGCAGTGCAAAAAACTGGGCGACGCGCTATATCGGCAGCAATTTTGACCGTGGCTATATCATTAAAGATGAGCAGCCAAACACCTCCGCGCAGGATACCCGTTGGCTGGCATTCAATATCCAGCGACCAGTGTTTACCGACCGTCGGGTACGTGAAGCTGTCTCGCTGGCCTTTGATTTTGAGTGGATGAACAAGGCGCTGTTTTATAACGCCTACAGCCGCACCAACAGCTATTTCCAGAACACGGAATATGCCGCACGCAATTATCCGGATGCCGCGGAGCTGACGCTACTGGCGCCGATGAAAGCCGACCTGCCGCCGGAGGTTTTCACCTCTATTTATACTCCACCCGTCTCCAAAGGCGACGGCTATGACCGGGAGAACCTGCTGAAAGCGAGTGAGCTACTCAAGCAGGCAGGCTGGGAAATGAAAGACCAGAAGCTGGTGAACTCCCAGACCGGTAAACCGTTCGTTTTCGAGATGCTGCTGCCTTCTGGCGGGAACAACCAGTGGGTGTTGCCGTTTCAGCACAACCTGGCGCGGCTGGGTATTACGATGGAAGTCCGCCAGGTCGATAACTCGCAGATAACCAATCGTCTGCGCACCCGCGATTACGACATGATGCCGCGCGTGTGGCGGGCAATGCCGTGGCCCAGTTCCGATCTGCAAATCTCCTGGAGTTCGCAATACATCGATTCAACCTATAACTCCCCCGGCGTGAAAAGCCCGATACTGGATAAACTGATCGCGCAAATTATCCAGGCGCAGGGAGATAAGCAAAAACTGCTGCCGCTGGGGCGGGCGCTCGACCGGGTGCTGACGTGGAATTACTACATGTTGCCTATGTGGTATATGGCAGCCGATCAGGTGGCCTACTGGGACAAGTTCTCGATGCCAGGCATTCGCCCCGTCTATTCACTCGGTTTCGACACCTGGTGGTATGACGTGAACAAAGCGGCAAAACTGCCCGCAGACAGACGCTAAGGAGACAGGATGGGCGCCTATTTTATTCGACGCTTATTGCTGATCATTCCCACCTTGTGGGCGATTATCACCATTAACTTTTTCATCGTACAGATTGCCCCGGGAGGGCCGGTCGATCAAGCCATTGCGGCGATTGAGTTCGGTAACCAAAGTGGCTTACCGGGGACGACGGTCGAAGGTGGCGGTGCCACACATGCCCGAACCGGTGTCGGTAGCGCTACCAGTAATGACAGCCACTATCGTGGCGGGCGTGGGCTTGATCCGGAAGTGATTGCTGAAATCACCAAACGCTACGGCTTCGACAAACCGATTCATGAGCGTTATTTCAAAATGCTTTGGGATTATGTCCGTTTCGACTTCGGCAATAGCCTGTTTCGCAGCGCCTCAGTGCTACAACTGATCAAAGAGAGCCTGCCGGTTTCCGTCACGCTTGGGCTATGGGGGACGCTGATTATCTATCTTGTGTCGATTCCCCTGGGGATCCGCAAAGCGGTCTATAACGGCAGCCGGTTCGACGTCTGGAGCAGCGCTTTTATTATTATCGGCTACGCGATCCCCGCATTTCTGTTCGCTATTTTGCTGATCGTCTTTTTTGCGGGCGGCAGCTACTACGATATCTTCCCGCTGCGTGGGCTGGTTTCGTCGAACTTCGATACCCTGCCCTGGTACGCTAAGGTAACCGACTACCTGTGGCACATCACCCTGCCCGTGCTGGCAACCGTCATTGGCGGCTTTGCGGCCCTGACCATGCTGACGAAAAACTCCTTTATGGATGAGATCAGAAAGCAGTATGTGGTGACCGCGCGCGCAAAAGGCGTTAGCGAAGGCAATATTATGCGCAAGCATGTGTTTCGTAACGCGATGTTACTGGTGATCGCAGGCTTTCCTGCCACCTTTATCAGCATGTTTTTTACCGGCTCACTGCTCATAGAAGTGATCTTCTCGCTTAATGGGCTGGGGCTGCTGGGCTACGAGGCCACCGTCTCGCGCGATTATCCGGTGATGTTTGGCACGCTTTATATTTTCACGCTTATCGGCCTGTTGCTGAATATTCTCAGCGACATGACTTATACGCTGGTCGACCCGCGCATCGATTTCGAGGGACGCTGATGTTTAAATTAAGCTACGTCAACCAGACTCGCTGGGCGCGTTTTCGCCATAATCGCCGCGGTTTTTGGTCGCTGTGGATTTTTCTGCTGATTTTTTTATTCAGCCTGTTTGCCGAACTGATCGCCAACGATAAACCGCTGCTGGTGCGTTACCAGGGTCACTGGTACGCGCCGGTGATTTTCAACTATAGCGAGAGCGAATTTGGCGGTCCGTTTGCCACGCCTGCGGATTATCAGGATCCCTGGCTGCAGCAGCAAATCGCTCAGCATGGCTGGATGATTCATGCCCCCATCCGCTTTGGCGCGCGCAGTATCAACTACTCCACCACTCAGCCTTTCCCCTCGCCGCCCTCAAAGCAGAACTGGTTAGGTACCGATGCCAACGGCGGGGATGTGCTGGCGCGTATTCTCTACGGGACGCGTATCTCATTGCTGTTTGGCTTAATGTTGACGCTCTGCTCCTGCGTTATCGGCGTGCTCGCAGGCGCACTACAGGGCTATTACGGCGGGAAAATCGATCTCTGGGGCCAGCGCTTTATTGAGGTCTGGTCAGGCATGCCAACGCTGTTCCTGATTATTCTGCTCTCCAGCGTCGTACAGCCTGGATTCTGGTGGTTGCTGGCCATTACGGTACTGTTCGGCTGGATGAGTCTGGTGGGCGTGGTGCGCGCTGAGTTTCTGCGCACGCGAAATTTCGACTACATCCGTGCGGCGCAGGCGCTGGGGGTGAACGACCGCAGCATTATGCTGCGCCATATGCTGCCCAATGCGATGGTCGCCACGCTGACCTTCCTGCCGTTTATTTTATGCAGCTCGATTTCCACCCTGACCTCGCTGGATTTTCTCGGCTTCGGTTTGCCACTGGGTTCACCGTCGCTCGGCGAGTTATTACTGCAGGGGAAGAACAATCTACAGGCGCCCTGGCTGGGTATCGCGGCGTTTTTGTCTGTGGCGGTCTTACTGTCGCTGTTAATTTTTATTGGTGAAGCGGTGCGCGACGCCTTCGATCCCAACAAGGCGGTATAAGATGACCCCTCCCCTGTTACGCATTGATTCCCTGTCTATCGCTTTTCGTCAGCAGGAGACACAACGCACGGTGGTGGATTCGCTTTCGCTGCAAATTGAGGCGGGCGAAACACTGGCGCTGGTCGGCGAATCCGGCTCGGGTAAAAGCGTGAGCGCATTGTCGATCCTTCGCCTGCTCCCCACGCCACCCGCTGTCTATCCGCAGGGCGATATCCTCTTTCATGGCGAAAGCCTGCTGCATGCCAGCGAGAAAACCTTGCGCCAGGTGCGCGGCAATAAAATTGCGATGATTTTTCAGGAACCGATGGTGTCGCTCAATCCACTGCATAGCGTGGAAAAGCAGCTCTACGAGGTCTTATCGCTACACCGGGGGATGCGCCGGGAGGCCGCCCGCGCCGAGATCCTGACCTGTCTTGACCGGGTGGGTATCCGCAATGCCCGCCAGCGCCTGGGGGATTTCCCCCACCAGCTTTCTGGCGGCGAACGCCAGCGCGTGATGATTGCCATGGCGCTGCTCACTCGTCCGGAATTATTGATTGCGGACGAACCCACCACCGCGCTGGATGTGACGGTGCAGGCGCAAATCCTGACGCTGCTGCGCGAACTGCGTCAGGAGCTGAACATGGGGCTTCTGTTTATCACGCACAACCTGAGTATTGTGCGCAAACTGGCAGATAACGTTGCCGTGATGCAAAACGGTCTGTGCGTCGAGCAGAACAGCGCCAGCGCCCTGTTTGCCGCGCCAACGCACCCTTATACCCAGCGCCTGTTGAACAGCGAGCCCGCAGGAGACCCGGTTCCTCTGGCCCCGGAGACACCGCCACTGCTGCGCGTCGAAAATCTCGGCGTCAGTTTTCCGATCCGCAAAGGTATCTTTAAACGCGTGGTGGGCGAAAACCGGGTGGTCAATAACATCAGCTTCACCCTGCGCGCAGGGGAAACGCTGGGGCTGGTTGGGGAGTCTGGCTCCGGGAAGAGTACCACCGGGCTGGCTCTGCTGCGCCTGATTGCTTCGCAGGGCACCATTACCTTTGGCGATAGCCCCCTTCACGCATGGAATCGCAAACAGATGCTACCGGTGCGCCACCGCATCCAGGTGGTATTTCAGGATCCGAACTCTTCGCTGAATCCACGACTGAACGTGCAGCAGATTATCGAAGAGGGATTACTGGTGCATCAGCCGACGTTGACGCGCGAAGCGCGGGAGGCAGAGGTCATCAGAGTCATGAACGAGGTTGGTCTGGATCCGGAAACCCGCCGACGTTTCCCGGGTGAGTTTTCTGGCGGTCAGCGCCAGCGTATTGCCATTGCCCGGGCACTGATACTGAAACCGGAGCTGATCATACTGGATGAACCCACCTCCTCTCTTGATCGCACAGTACAGGCGCAGATCCTCGCCTTACTGAAATCGCTCCAGCAGACGCACCATCTGGCTTATATTTTTATCAGTCATGATTTGCAGGTGGTACGCGCGTTATGCCATCAGGTGATTGTGCTGAAACAGGGAGAGGTGGTTGAGCAGGGAGAGTGTCACCGCGTGTTTAGCGCGCCGCAGCAGGACTACACGCGTCAGCTTTTATCATTAAGCTGACGCTCAGAAAGGGTTCTGGGTGGTGAAGGGTTCAGCGATCGCGACGCCAAAGTTTTTCAGGCGGCAGGTCGCTGCAAACTCATCCTGACAGTTCACGAACAGACAAGGTTCACCTTCGCATTCCACGACGGAACAATCTACTGCGATGTCACTCAGTGCCTGACTCAGCTTGTGCATAACTGGCCAGGCGCTATCGCCATCCGGACTCAATAACTTCAGCGCCACAAGACTCCCTTCCGCGTCATCGTCATTTTGCGGAATCGGTTCAACCCTGGCGCCTGCAAAACCGTCAAGCCAGCGATAACTCTGGGGTAAACGGTGGATGATGGAGAGTTGTAATGTATTCACTTTCTGTCCCCGGAAGTACCAATTACTTCACAAATATTTCACATTCATATTAACACATTATTGACAAACCGTCTCGTCAGCGACACATAAAACGTAAGACGCCGCGATCTGTGCGGGTTAGCGGTTCATTTATCAGGTTTTTATTGATGAACCCCGGCCCTTTTTTCGGCTATATGTACCCGTTTATGAGATCTAACTCAACTTATTTTACTACAAGGATGTGACTTTTTACACAAACGGATTTTACATAAAATAAACAAACACGTCCGAATGTATGTCAGGTTTGGTTGATGTGCATCAAAAAAGGGAGCATTTCTGCCCCCTTCTGTTGAAAGGTTACGCCTGTTTTTTGCCGCGACTGGCGTAGAGATAGAAGATAATGGAACTGGTTGCGCAAAAGGTGATGGACCAAATCATTGGCCATGCGGAGTTGAACGCCGACATAGAAAGCAGCGTGCCGACAATTGCGCCAATACCAAAGCGGAACGTACCGGCCAGCGAGGAGGCGGTGCCTGCCATATGGGGAAACTCATCAAGAATAACCGCCATCGCGTTCGACGACACCAGCGAAACACAGCCGACAAAGGCGGCCACGCCCACCACCAGTGACCAGAAACCTACGCCAAGCAGTGCCGTGATAACCATCCATAGCGCCATCACAAACTGAACCCACAACCCACAACGGAACATCTTTAATGCGCCCACACGGCGGACGAAACGTCCATTGATGATGGTCATCAGGAACAGGAAAACAATATTTAGCGCGAAGTAGTAGCCAAAATCCTGTGGCGAAACATGGTTGATTTTAATATAGACAAACGGCCCGGCGCTTAGAAAAGAGAACATTCCGGCAAAGCTAAAGCCGCTTGCCAGCATATAGCTGAGCACGCGTTTATGACGAAACAGAGAGGCAAAATTGCCGACAGTCGTGCGCAGATGGAACGGCTGGCGACGTTCTGGCGGAAGCGTTTCACGTATAAAGAACGCAATCATCACCGAGACCAGCAAGCCCGCTACCGCCAGGATCCAGAAGATCATATGCCAGCTAAACCAAACCAGCACCGCGCCGCCGATCATCGGGGCAAGCAACGGCGCAATGGTGGTCACCAGCATGACAAACGACATCATCCGCGAAAACTCTTCGCGCGGATAAATATCGCGCATCAGGGCATTAATCACCACGCTGGCTGCGGCTGCCGCGAGACCATGAAAGAAGCGCATGGTAATCAGTTGATCGATACTCTGTGCCAGCGCGCAGGCCACGGCCGCCGCGGCGAAAATCAGCGTACCGCCAAGAATAACCGGCTTACGCCCGATGCTGTCCGCCATAGGGCCATAAAGCAGTTGCCCCAACGCAAAGCCCAGAATGTAGGTGCTTAGCGTCATTTGCGCGCTGCCCGCCGGTACGCCAAACTGCCCGGCAATTACCGGGAGCGCGGGCAGATACATATCAATAGATAACGGCATCAACATGGCCAGCAGGCCAAGAATAATCACAATGCTCAGTGATGAGTGTGGCCTGTTGGTCACGAAAAGCTCCTCTACGTTAACGCGCAGGCAAACCGACGCTGGCAATCTCTTCTTCTGTCAGTGCGCGGTACTCTCCCGGCGCCAGATCGTCGTCGAGGGTAATCGCGCCGATACGCTCACGATGCAGCCCGACAACGTGGTTGCCCACGGCGGCAAACATACGTTTTACCTGATGATAACGCCCCTCGCTGATAGTTAAGCGTACCTGCGTCGGCGTGATCACCTCGAGCTGAGCCGGTTGGGTCAGGTCTTTCTCGTTATGTAACTGGACACCTTTGGCAAAGCGTTCCGCAGTGTCTTGCGCCACTGGCGATTCCAGGTCGACCAGATAGGTTTTCTCGCAGTGATGGCGCGGTGAGGTAATACGGTGCGACCACTGCCCATCGTCGGTCATCAGCACCAGCCCGGTAGTATCGATATCCAGGCGCCCCGCAGCATGGAGTTTGTGCGCTACAGGCTCATCCAGAAAATAGAGTACCGTCGGATGTTCGGGATCGTCCGTTGAGCAAACATAGCCCTGCGGTTTATTGAGCATGAAATAGCGAGGGCCGGTTTGTTGAACCAGCGCGTTGCCCTCATACTCCACCTCGTGTTGCGGGAGCAATTTGAACGCGGCATCTCTGACAATTTCGCCGTCTACGGTAATGTGGCTGGCGCGGATTTGACGTCCGGCAATAGCACGGCTTACGCCGAGTTGCTGAGCGATAAACTTATCAAGTCGCATGAAGTTGTTTTGCCTGTATGGTGCTGGAAGCAGGACTTTCGTCCTTAAGAAGACTCAGGTGATTTACGCCTGTCAGTATAGCGGTCATTCTACGCCGCTCAAGGGAAAGATTCGTGGCATACTTGTGACATGATGTTGTCACACCATAAAGAGCATGACTTTTACCTTACGCCCTTATCAACGCGAAGCGGTAGACGCTACCCTCGCCCACTTTCGCCATCACGATGAACCTGCGGTGATTGTCCTGCCTACAGGCGCAGGCAAAAGCCTGGTCATTGCCGAACTGGCAAGGGTGGCGCGCGGGCGCGTACTGGTGCTCGCACACGTTAAAGAACTGGTCGCGCAAAACCATGCGAAATACCTCGCTCTGGGTCTGGAGGCGGATATCTACGCTGCGGGCCTCAAGAGTAAACAGAGTGAGGGCAAAGTGGTTTTCGGCAGCGTACAGTCCGTTGCCCGTAACCTTGACCATTTTCAGGGTGAGTTTTCACTGCTGATTGTCGATGAGTGCCACCGCATCAGCGACGATGGCGAAAGCCAGTACCAGCAAATTTTACAGCACTTGCGCAAAGTGAATCCCCGCGTACGTTTGCTGGGACTCACCGCGACCCCTTTTCGTCTGGGGAAAGGCTGGATCTACCGTTTTCATTATCACGGTATGGTCCGGGGCGATGAAAAAGCGCTGTTCCGCGACTGCATTTATGAGCTGCCGCTGCGTTACATGATCAAGCATGGCTATCTGACACCCCCGGAACGGCTGGATATGCCCGTGGTGCAATATGATTTCAGCCGCCTGCAGGCGCAGAGTAATGGCCTGTTCAGCGAAGCGGATCTGAACCGTGAACTGAAAAAACAGCAGCGCGTCACGCCGCACATCATCAGCCAGATTGTTGAGTTCTCAGAAAGCCGCAAAGGCGTGATGATTTTTGCCGCGACCGTAGAACATGCCCATGAAATTACCGGGCTGTTGCCTGCGGGCGAAGCAGCGCTGATTACCGGCGAAACGCCAGGTCCACAGCGTGATGAGTTGATTGAGGCGTTTAAAGCGCAACGCTTTCGCTACCTGGTGAACGTGTCGGTGCTCACGACTGGCTTTGACGCGCCGCATGTGGATTTGATTGCCATCCTGCGCCCGACGGAATCCGTCAGCCTGTATCAGCAAATCGTCGGGCGCGGCCTGCGGCTGTTTCCCGGCAAGACCGATTGCCTGATCCTCGACTACGCCGGAAATCCGCACGATCTTTACGCGCCGGAAGTCGGTGCGCCGAAAGGAAAAAGCGATAACGTACCTGTGCAGGTGTTTTGCCCGGCCTGCGGCTTTGCCAATACCTTCTGGGGGAAAACCACGGCGGATGGCACCTTAATCGAACATTTTGGCCGCCGCTGTCAGGGCTGGTTTGAGGACGATGACGGCCAGCGGGAACAGTGTGACTATCGTTTCCGTTTTAAAAATTGCCCCCAGTGTAATGCGGAAAACGACATTGCTGCCCGTCGTTGCCGGACCTGCGACACCATTCTGGTCGATCCGGACGATATGCTTAAAGCGGCGCTGAAACTCAAAGACGCGCTGGTCCTTCGCTGTAGCGGAATGGACTTACAGCACGGCGCGGATGACAAAGGCGAGTGGTTAAAAATTACCTACTACGATGAAGATGGCGCAGATGTCAGCGAACGCTACCGCCTGCATACGCCTGCTCAGCGTACCGCTTTTGAGCAGCTCTTTATCCGCCCGCACACCCGTACGCCCGGCGTGCCATTACGCTGGATTGTCGCCGCCGATATCCTCGCCCGGCAGGCGCTGTTACGCCACCCCGATTTTGTCGTGGCGCGCAAAAAAGGCCAGTACTGGCAGGTGCGGGAAAAGGTGTTTGATTATGAAGGGCGCTTTCGCCGCGCCAATGAGTTACGCGGCTAAGCCATAGCGGTCCGACTTGTAACAGAGGGGGGATACGGGTATAATCCGCCCGCTTTTGCATCCGCAAAGCAGATCACTTGCCTGTTGCTGGGTCGCCTGTAGCAGGAACTATTTAAGAGAAATTGACATGTTTACTATCAACGCAGAAGTACGTAAAGAGCAGGGTAAGGGTGCGAGCCGCCGCCTGCGCGCAGCTAACAAATTCCCGGCTATCGTTTACGGTGGGAAAGAAGCTCCGGTTGCTATCGAACTGGACCACGACCAGCTGTGGAACATCCAGTCTAAAGCTGAATTCTATGATGAAGTTCAGACTCTGGTTATCGATGGCAAAGAAGTAAAAGTGAAAGTTCAGGCTGTACAGCGTCACGCTTACAAACCGAAACTGTCTCACATCGACTTCGTTCGCGCGTAATCGCTGACAAGTTGAAAAAACCCCGCTCTGCGGGGTTTTTTTATATCTCAGCAAACTCGATTAACGGCCTCCCCGTTCGTGGCAAAATGCGTATCGGGATGGTTTGCCCCTCACTCAAGGCATCAAGCACCTTTTCGGTGCTCATCAGATCCGTACCCTGCCAGGTCTGACCATCAAACTGAAAGTCGAACCAGAGCTTGAGGCCCGTCGCAGCAATGCAACATCGACGGGGAATTTCTGGCGTATTCCTTCATGCCACAGTGCGGTCAGTTGCCACCGGTTCTGCGTTGCAACTGATCGCGCAGGTTCGGCGGTGTGCCCTTAATGGTCAACGTATCCGTGGCCGGATCCCAAAAAATACGCTCGCCCAACAGCAAGGCATCAAAGTTAATGGTTAACCCGCCGCCGCTACCCGCATATTTAGTTAACTGGCGCAATGTGCTGCGATCCGCCGGAAAGCTCTCTTCCAGCTCATAGCCCTGCCCGGCGGTAAACTCTTCAAAGCTCACTTCGCTCACGCCCGCCAGCTCTTTTGAAAGTGACGCCAGTTCAATCTCTTCGCCTGCCTGCAACTGTTCATTACAGTAGGTGTAGACCTGCTGGCGAACATCCTGGCGCTCTGATTTATCGAGCTGCGCCTGGGCGGTAAAGTCATCCACCGCCTGCAACAATCCGCGGTTCTGCGCTTTGGCGTTTAATCCTTCGGTTGCACCGAGGAAATCCATGAAAAAGTCAGAGACCTTGCGCCCAACGCGCCCTCTGAGGAAGGTTAAATAACGCGTCGATTCCGGGTTAGTTTCCCACTCGGTTAAATCCACACGCGCCACGATATCCGCATGGTTAATGTCGAGATAATGCGTCGCGCTGATGTCCAGTTGCTCATTAACACGCATACTGCTTAAGTTATTGAGCACCGCGACCAGCAGGTATTCCACTGCCAGATAGCGATAGTGGCAGAACAGCACAATGCCGCCGTCCGCAAAGGGATATTTTGCCAGTTCATCACGTAAGCGCCCCGTTGCCGCACGGCTGAACGCGAGAAAATCTTCCTCGCCCTGACGCTGGAGGCGTAATGCCTGCGCCAGTTCGCTGTCATCGTTAAACAGGCCGTAGGCTTTACTTTTCGCGCTGTAAACCCGGTGTAACTCGGCGACCATCTCCTCAACGGGAGCAGTCGGTTCCAGCAAAGATTCGCGCAACACCAGCTCAAGGTTTTGCTCATCGCGTTTGATAAGCTGGTGCAGGGCAATCTGGTTGATGTCCAGACTCATGATAAACTCTCCTTTTAGACCGGGCGGTATTCAACCACCACGCAAGCAACTGTGCAACTGCTGATAAAAAAGCAGAAAAAAAGCTGTTGCTACGGTAATATGTTGCCCTTTATGAATAACTGATTTCGATTTATGCCACAAATTTCCCGCTATAGTGATGAACACGTTGAACAACTGCTAAGTGAGCTGGCCAACGTGCTGGAAAAACACAAGTCTCCGACCGACCTTTCCCTGATGGTTCTGGGGAACATGGTGACGAACTTGATCAATACCAGCATCGCCCCTGCTCAACGCCAGGCCATCGCAAAATCTTTCGCCCAGGCATTGCAGTCGTCCGTTAATGACGATAAAGCGCATTAAGGTAAACAGCGACAAGTTATGGTGACTCATCGTCAGCCCTACCGTGAAAAAGTCTCCCAGATGGTAAGCTGGGGGCACTGGTTCGCCCTGTTCAATATTTTATTGTCCATTGTGGTCGGTAGTCGCTACCTGTTTGTCGCCGACTGGCCGACAACGCTTGCCGGGCGGATTTACTCTTACCTGAGCGTGGTCGGTCATTTCAGCTTTCTGGTGTTCGCCACCTACCTGCTGATTTTATTCCCCCTCACCTTTGTGGTGATGTCCCAACGCCTGATGCGGTCTCTGTCCGTTATTCTGGCGACCACGGGCATGACACTGTTACTTATCGACAGCGAAGTTTTTACCCGTTTTCACCTGCATCTCAATCCCATCGTCTGGGAACTGGTGATCAACCCCGATCAGAATGAGACGGCGCGTGACTGGCAGCTCATGTTTATCGGTGTGCCGGTTATCCTGCTCATTGAGATGCTGTTCGCCACCTGGAGCTGGCAAAAACTTCGCAGTCTGACCCGGCGGCGGCGCTTTGCAAAACCCGTGGCAGGGTTCTTTTTCGTAGCCTTTATTGCCACCCACGTTATGTATATCTGGGCGGACGCAAACTTCTATCGTCCTATCACCATGCAGCGGGCGAATCTGCCTCTCTCCTACCCGATGACGGCACGCCGCTTCCTGGAGAAACATGGCCTGCTGGATGCGCAGGATTATCAGCGTCGCCTGATTGAACAGGGTAGCCCGGAAGCCGTTTCGGTACAGTATCCATTGAGCGATCTGCGCTATCTGGATATGGGGCCTGGGCAAAACGTTCTGCTGATTACCGTTGATGGCCTGAATTATTCAGGTTACGAAAAACAGATGCCGGCACTTGCCGCCTTTGCGCAACAGAACGTGACCTTCACGCAGCACATGAGTTCTGGCAACACGGCGGACAGCGGCTATTTTGGCCTGTTTTACGGTATTTCGCCGAGCTACATGGACGGGGTGCTGTCGGCACGCGTGCCTGCTGCGCTGATCTCTGCGCTCAATCAGCAAGGTTATCAGTTAGGTTTGTTCTCTTCCGACGGGTTCAGTAGCGCGTTGTATCGTCAGGCATTGCTTTCGGATTTCTCACTGCCTGCGGCAAAAACGCAGACAGACGCGCAGACCGCCGATCAATGGATTGACTGGCTGGGTCATTATGCTCAGGACGATAACCGCTGGTTCTCCTGGGTGGCGTTGAACGGCACCAACCTGCCAGACAGCAATCAGCAGAATTTTTCCCGTCGCTATGGTCGCGCCGTTACCGATGTCGATACGCAGATCAACCGTTTATTGGATGCGTTGCGCAAATCGGGCAAGCTGGATGATACGGTTGTGATCATCACCGCGGGTCACGGCATGCCTGCCGATCGGTCAGCCACTGACTTTGCCTGGTCGCGCGATAATCTGCATGTGCCGCTGGTGATTCACTGGCCGGGCACACCTGCACAGCGCATCAATAAGCTGACCGACCACAAAGACGTGATGACGACGCTGATGCAGCGCCTGTTGCATGTCAGTACGCCAGCAAATGAGTATTCGCAGGGCCAGGATCTGTTTAACGCAACGCGACGCCATACCTGGGTCACCGCAGCAAGCGGCGATGCGCTGGCGATTACGACGCCACAGATGACGCTGGTGCTCAATCAGAACGGCAGCTATCAGACCTGGAATCCGCAGGGTGAAAAGGTTCAGGATCAGAAACCGCAATTGAGTTTGCTGCTACAGGTCCTGACAGATGAAAAACGGTTTATCGCTAACTGATTGATTATTTATGAATCAGTTAGCTCTCCCCTCACTTGCAATCAGCGGTGAAAAGGGTACTATTACCGCCACAAATCGGCACGTAGCGCAGCCTGGTAGCGCACTGTCATGGGGTGTCAGGGGTCGGAGGTTCAAATCCTCTCGTGCCGACCAAATATTTCACCGGTAAGCTTTTACGCGATCGGTTACCCCTTAAGAACCCGCAATCTCTCTGAGTTTGCGGGTTTTTTAATGCCCGCAATACTCTCACGCCTTTAGCGTGCTCTCCCCTTATCGATGAAAAACAGTGCGGATAACGCGTTTGTGATCAGATGCCAGAGTGGTTTTCGCCTGATTCCTGACACAGATCTTTTCACATCTGTGTCCAGCTCAGCATTTTTCAACGCGTGAAATATCCTAAGCTCATTTAGGCTTACATAACGCCATGCTTACTTCTTGTAGATAGCCAAGACTCATGCGGATCAGAGGCAGGGAATCACATGAAAAACGTCATTATCAGTATGATCGCAAAGATTTCAAAGATGGATGCGGAGGCGAAACAGCTGACTGCTCGCGTAGAGGCACAGTCACTGTTACTTAGCGCCCTGGTGCTGACGCTGGGGAAAAACGGCGGCGTCCGCGAGATTATTGAAAACGTAAAGAAAGCCATCAACACGGCGGTCGATGTCTCCGACACGCCGCTTAAATCCGACGCCGAAATGCTGCTCAGTGAATTTACCGATCTGCTTTCCGTTACCCAGTTGCTGGATGACGCTGAATCAGAAATTGATTTCGAAACACTGAACGATCTTTTATCGAATACCGACGATAACCCCGAGCAGAAATGAGTACCGAAAGACCTGTCCCTGTCAATTACAAGACTGAGGCATCAATTTGTTGGTGTTTTCCCGCCAGCCATAACAGCTCGCTTTGAGCGCAGTCGGTTTAGGTTCATAAAGGACTAACAATCGCTGACCGGATTCATTGATTTTCCAACTGACGCTGGCTGCCGTCTTTTCTGCCAGTTTTATTGGTCGGTTTTGTGTATCCAGTCCATACAGTTCAACTTGCCCGGCTGCGGCACCAAATTGAAGCGTCACGGCCAAAAGAGCATTTCCTTGCCAGCGCCATTCAGGCAGAGATTGCAATGCAGGTGACCAGGCGTCCGGCCAGCTTGTTGACCACACCGATGATGCAGCCCCTTTATCCTGCTTGAATAACGCCAGGTAAGAAACGCTGGAATCTGCCCGCCCTTCCTGCCAGACGACCCAGCGCAATGCCCCCTGAGGATCGGCATCCATGAGACTCAAATTACGTACCGGTTCCGCCATGATGCGATTAATCGCATCAGGCGTTTTGTTTTCCGCTGCCTGCACGGCAACACTGGTGATAAAACCCAGGGCAAAAAAAGGAATAGCAAATAGAGTCTTCATGGGGTTACAGGTCCCTGTAGCGTACTGGCTGGCACAACGATAATGGATTGTAAGGTAATCAAGCCTGCCGTTTTATCGGTAATAGCATTGATCGGCCGGCCACTCAGATAAGCAAACGCAGCTCGACTTAAATCAAGGACATGCGCCATTGAACCATCGCCAGCCCCACGATCATTCACTTTGACGATGACTGACCGCCCCTGGTATGTCAGTTTTAATTTTGTGCCAAGCGGTACGGCATGCCAGCGTTCACGTGGCAATAAAGCGGCGGTATACGCCGTATGGGTGTAAAGATCGCCGCTCGCAGTCATTTTATTGAGAAAGAAATCTGAATAAGTCGAAGCCACACCAGATACCGGAAGTCCCATTCTTTGCTCCGCAATGATGTTAATAAACATGCGCCCTTATTAAGGAAGAAGCTAATAATAAACCTAACTTTTTAGCCGCGTAACAATAGAAACAAACATTCAGCAATGACTCAGATTAATCTTAATCACATGCCGTTCAGATATTTTATGGCAGAAAAAGAAGGTGGCTGACGCGTTATTTTTGCGCCCGGAAGGTCAGCAAAATATCGACCAAAACAGCAACTATCAAGACCGCAATCCGACCGCAGGCAGCAAAGGTGGTCAGTAGGATTTCAGAGGGAATGATGGTTGTGATTTTGCTGCTGTTGCCGGCGGAACAGCTTATCCACCGATAAGGTATCGGGTACTCCTTTGTCCGGCGCTGCCGGCGGCAAAATCAGTAGGTGGTTTTCGGCATCGAGTTCTGGAGAGTTTGCAATGACTCACTGAGCGCCTATTGTTGCTACTGATAATTATGCTGGTCTTGCTGCTGACGTTGGACAATGGCGACGGCAAAGCTATCGCACTGCGCTTTTGTCGGTGGCGTTTTTTCTGCCGCTGCTGACATTTCATTGAATGTGGTCTGATAAAACACCGGGTCATAAGTCCAGCTATTTAAATCGCGCGCTGCGTAATTTTTCGCTGCTGCAATCTGATAATCCAGAAAGCCAGGCGAGACACATTTGCTCGCCGCGACATCGGCAAGGGCAATGCGTTGGTAATTGACATAAGGGATGGTGGGTTGTGGCGTAGCACAGCCAACAAGCACAGCGGCAAACGTTGCGACAAAAAAACCTGCCGAAGCAGGTTTCTCGATTAGAGCGCAATATCCGCCGCGGGTTCATTCTCCGCCGGCACAACATGCGAGGGTTTTCGTACCGGGGGCGTAGCATCCGCCAGCGGCGATTCGTCGCATTTCAGCCCCAGCACGCGACTGGTGTAATGCAACTCTTCATCCGAGGCTTCAACGTTGCCGTCAAGCTTCACGCCGAGGAACGGAATGATCTCTTTGAGTTTCGCCTGCCACTCAGGAGAAGCGACTTTTTCCGGGAAGACCTTCTGCATCAGTTCCAGCATGATCGGCGCGGCGGTGGACGCGCCCGGCGATGCGCCCAACAGCGCAGCGATAGTGCCCTCTTTGTCGCTCACCACTTCGGTGCCCAGACGAAGTTCGCCCAATTTCTTCGCATTGCGTTTGATGATCTGCACGCGCTGCCCGGCCTGCCACAAACGCCAGTCCTCTTTTTTAGCCAGCGGATAGTACTCGCACAGGGCATCAAAACGATCGTCGTCGTTTTGCAGCACCTGGTTCATCAGGTATTTCACCAGGCTGAAATTGGTCATCCCGACGCTTAACATAGGCAGGAAGTTAGAACTGTTAGTTGAGCGCAGCAGATCCCACAGCGAGCCATTTTTCAAAAAGCGCGTTGAGAAGGTGGCGAACGGTCCAAACAGCAGCACGCGTTTGCCATCAATGATACGCGTATCGATATGCGGTACCGACATCGGCGGCGCGCCCACTGTCGCCTGACCGTAGACCTTCGCCAGATGGCTATTCACCACGTCAGGGTTTTCGGAGACCAGGAACTGGCCGCCGACCGGGAAGCCCGCGTATTCCGCCGCTTCCGGGATACCGGATTCCTGCAATAGTTTCAGCGCGGCGCCACCGGCGCCAATAAAGATAAATTTGGCCTTGATGACCTGATCGACGCCGCTGTTTTTCAGGCTGGCAATGGTCACATTCCAGGTGTTATCCGCATTGCGTTTGATGCTGCGGACTTCACTGCCCAGTTTCAGCGAGAAGTTGTCTTTGCGCTGTAAGGAATGAATCAGTTGGCGGGTAATCTCGCCGAAATTCACATCGGTACCGATTTCCGTCCGCGTCGCCGCCACTTTCTGCTGTGGGTCGCGCCCTTCCATTACCAGCGGCGCCCACGCGCGGATCTGCTCGTGGTTTTCCGTATAGCGCATGCCACGGAATAACGTACTTTGCTGCAACGCTTTGTAGCGGGCACGCAGGAAGTTAACGTTGTCATCGCCCCACACCAGACTCATGTGCGGGACGGTATTAATGAATGAGCGCGGTTCGCTCAGCACACCGGTTTCCACCTGATGCGCCCAGAACTGACGAGAGATACGAAACGCTTCGTTAATCTCAATCGCCTTTTTGATGCTGATTGTTCCATCCTGGTTTTGCGGGGTGTAGTTCAGTTCCATCAAGGCGGCGTGCCCCGTACCGGCATTATTCCAGCCGTTGGAGCTCTCTTGCGCCAGCGCGTCCAGCCGTTCCACCATGGTGATCGACCAGTTGGGCTCCAGCTCCTGGAGGTAGGTTCCCAACGTGGCGCTCATGATCCCACCACCGATTAAAAGCACATCCGTTTCCTGCTCTTTCGATGCGTTAGCTTTTGCTGCCGCGGAGACAGCATTAAGCCCGACAGCCATCGAAAACAGTCTGGCAGTCATTCTTTTCATAATGTTAATGCCTTACTTTTAGTGCTGCTTTATTAGCAGTTATCGCGGGTAACTTCGTTAGCGCATCTAACCTAGCACGGGGGAAAGAGGATTTAAATAATGTTTAAACATTAAATAGTCATTGCATAAATGTTATTAATAAGTTTAATAATTGCATTAAAAATAACCATGTTTACTGGCAACTTTTGCAAAGAAACAGTAGTATTCTTCGCTTTGTCAAACACATGACACCCCATCCATTTATTGATGCCTGTCGTTAATCACCCCTGCAAAAAGTTATGACTGAAAAATTATTCTCCCCAACGGGTCGGGTTAGCCATGTGCTGCGCTCCCCTCAATTGATGACACGCGAAGCGCTGGCGGGTGTGATTACCGCGCTGGCGTTGATTCCGGAGGTGATCTCCTTCTCGGTGATCGCGGGTGTCGATCCCAAAGTCAGCCTGCTGGCCTCCGTGGTGCTGTGCATCAGCATGTCGTTGCTGGGCGGGCGACCGGCGATGGTAACCGCAGCGGCCGGTTCAGTTGCGCTGGTGATTGGCCCGATGGTGCACCAACACGGCGTGGAATACATTCTGCCCGCTGTCGTGCTTGCAGGCGTTATACAAATTATCTTTGGCTTAACGCGAATGGCGCGTCTGATGCGCTTCGTGCCACAAGCAGTGATGACAGGCTTTGTGAATGCGCTGGGTATTTTGATTTTCTTCGCCCAGGTGCCCCATTTCTGGAGCCGCGAACCGCTGATCCTCGCGCTCTTCGTCCTGACAGTGCTGATTGTCCTGTGGTGGCCACGCTGGGTGAAAAGCGTGCCCGCACCGCTGGTGGCCATCGTGGTGCTGACGTTATTTACCGTCCTCACCGGACAAACGCTACCTACCGTGGGCGACGAGGGTCCCATGCAAGGCGGCCTGCCTGGCTTCACCGAATGGCGGGTACCTTTTAACCTCGCCACCCTCGGCATTATCTGGCCCTGCGCGCTCAGTATCGCCTTTGTTGGCCTGTTGGAATCATTGTTGACCGCACGTCTGGTGGATGATTTAACCCATACGCCATCCAGCAAAAGCCGGGAGAGCGCCGGGCTGGGGATCGCCAATATCCTCGCGGGTTTTTACGGCGGTATCGCAGGTTGCGCAATGATTGGGCAGACCATCGTCAATGTGGAAATGGGCAAAGGACGCAGCCGCGTATCCACCATCGTGGCGGGGTTGGTGCTCTTATTGCTGGTGACGGCACTGAGCGAGGTAATGGCGGAAATTCCGATGGTGGTCCTGGCGGGCATTATGACCATTGTCGCCTGTAAAACCTTTAGCTGGCATAGCCTCTATCCGGCAACGCTGCAAAGCGCGCCGATTGCCGAGACCGTAGTGATGATCGTCACCGTTGCGGCAACCATCAGTACCGGCAATCTGGCGATTGGCGTACTGACAGGGATGATTGCGATGGCTCTCCTTCCTGCACGTTTACATAACGCGCGTGGCGCTACAGCAGAAAAATCGTCGCCAGCCCAAGAAAAATAAAAAAGCCCCCGGTATCGGTAATCGCCGTGATCATCACGCTCGAGCCGACCGCCGGGTCACGCCCGAAACGCACCATTGTCATTGGGATAAGCACGCCCATCAATGCCGCCATCAGCAAGTTGAGCACCATCGCCAGCGTCATCACGCCACCCAGCGCAGCATCATCATAGAGTAGCCAGGTAACGGCCCCCATGATCCCTCCCCATACCAGACCATTCACCAACGCCACACCCATTTCACGCAAGACTAAAAAGCGAAAATTGCCCGGCTGAATGGTCTGCAACGCCAGGGCGCGAACAATCATTGTGATGGTCTGATTACCGGTGTTTCCGCCGATACCGGCAACAATAGGCATCAACGCGGCCAGCGCTACCAACTGTGAAATGGTGTGTTCAAAACCGTCAATCACCCGTGAAGCAATAAATGCCGTGCACAGATTAATCGCCAGCCATGCCCAGCGGTTTTTCACCGCACGGGTCACCGGCGCAAAGACATCCTCTTCGGCACTCAGACCGCCCATCTGACGCAAATCGTTGTCAGTCTCTTCGTAGACCACATCCACGATGTCGTCGATGGTAAGGCGGCCAATTAATTTGCCGTCGGTATCGGTAACAGCCGCGCTAATTAGGTCATCGCGTTCAAAGGTATGCGCCGCGTCTTGCGCCTGCTCATCAGGCGAAAAGGTGACCGGATCGTCATTCATCACCTCACCTACCCGGCAGGCACTGCCTTTCAGTAAGATGGTTTGCAGCGCCAGCTCGCCAAGCAGTATGCCGTCACGTCCGGTGACAAAGAGTTTGTCGGTGTTTTCCGGCATCTTGCCCAGCCTGCGTAAATAGCGCTGTACGGTGGCCAGCGTCAAATTCGGACGCACGGTGATCACTTCAAATTCCATGATCGCCGCAACGCAGTCTTTGCCGTAGCGCATCACCTGGCGTACCCGGGCGCGATCGGTTGCCGGCAGTGTTGCCAGCAGACGCCCGGTCAGATTACGCGGCAGATGCTGCACCAGCCAGATTTGGTCGTCGATATCCAGCGTTTGCAATGCATCCAGCAACGCTTTATCACTCATTCCATCAATCAGGTCTTCCCAGACGTTTTCCGACGCTTCCAGCAAGACTTTGCCACGTTTGTCATCTTCTACCAGTCGCCACAGAGCAAGACGCCCGTCTATCGGCAACCCTTCGAGGGTATCGGCTAAATCCGGCGCCGGTAAATGCGCCACCAATGCGTTGACCTCAGCCATGTCACTGCTGAGCTTATCGGCGTCAAACTGTTCCGCCAGAGTTAACTCGCCAAGCAACGTTGCGGTGAGTGATTTTTCGGTGGTGAGAAGCCAGATTAAACGCGCACGTTCCTGATCGCGTAATCTGCTACTGCTTTTTTTGCTGACAGACATTGGACGTTCCCTGCGTAGTAACTCACCTTTATGAGATGAAGGCGTACAGGTCTAAGCATAGCGGCAGGTGATGTAAATATTAATAAGCCGCGCGTACAGATGGGTAAAAGAGAGATATTTTGCTGATTTTCCGGGCGTTTCCGCCCGAAAATTAACCATCAAGCCGTGCGGGCAACCGCATCGCGGGAGGCGAGCTCACGCTCCTCCCCAGTCAGTTCGCTTAATTGACCGTTACGCATTTCCAGCAAACGATCGGCATGGATAAAGTAATGATCATCGTGGCTGATGGCGAAAATGGTTTTCCCCATCGCCTGCATCAGCGGTAACAGCACCTGGTAGAACTCGCGACGGAAGTGTGGATCCTGGTCGGCAGCCCACTCATCAAGCAGCAAAATATCGCGCTCTTCCGCCAGTGCCAGCAGTAGCGCAACTCGCTTTTTCTGCCCTTTCGACAGTTTCAGATCGAGGATTTTGCCATCCTTGAGCTCCAGCTTGTGCGCCATTTTCAGCTTTTGCAGCCAGTGGTCCACCAGCGCCGGATCCGCCTGTTGACCCTCCGCGCCCAGCAGTTGATCAAACAACCAGACATCGGTAAACACGGCGGAGAACAGCTTGCGATAATCCTCCGGCTTTTCCTTCGCAAGTGGCTTACCGTCCAGCAGAATTTCGCCAGAAACCGGTTCATACAACCCGGTTAACAACATCGCCAGCGTCGATTTACCGCTGCCATTGCCGCCAATCAGGAAGACCAGTTCGCCGCGCCTGAGCATCAGGTTAATCGGCCCCACGGAAAACGTTTTGTCCTGATAGGTAAAAGTGACATCGCGCAGTTCCAGCGTTTCCCAGTTCGGGTAAAGCTGTGGTCGCGGGAACTCAGGCTGATACGGCGCCAGCGAGAACTGCTTAAGTTTATTGAACGCCACCTGCGCGCTCAATAATGTCGGCAGCGCGCCAATGGCTGAGAGCAGAGGGGTGCGCAGGAACAAAAGTGTTAATGAGTAGGTCGCCGCGACATTGGTATCCGCCCAGCCCAGACTGTTTGCCATCCAGAACACCAGGCCAATCGCCCCCAACATCATGATATTCGACCAGTTCACCGCGCTCAGGTGGAAAGTGTCAGCACGGATAATGTGGTGGCGATATTCTCGGGCATCCGGCAGATACAGATTGTTATAGACATGCCCGGCACGCTCGCGGTTAAGGGTCAGCTCTTTGCGCCCTTCCAGTACGGTCTGAAAGTCGTTGTACAGCTTGTCTTCGGTTTCACGCAGCGTCGCCATATGTTTATAAACACGGGAGACCAGAATAAATCCACCCCAGATAGTCAGTGCCATCCACAGCGCGGTGATGACCAGCATTTTACCGGACAACCAGGCCAGATACGCCGAAGAGCCAATCGTCAGAATAATCCCCTGCACCAGTTCCGGCAGACGCACAAACGCAATGGTAATACTACGCACGTCGCTGGTCAGCCCGGCCAGCAGCGTGGCACTGCCAAGCTTCTCAATACGCTCAACAGGGGTGTCGAGTATGCGCTTGATAAACTCACCGCGCAGGCGATAGACAAAATGGTGGCCAAGGGTGGTTAATGCCAGTTGAGACCCCAGCGTCACCGCCATCAGCAACAGAAGTAAGCCAAGGAACTCCGGCAACACGGCCAGCGACATATCCACCGTTTCAATCAGGCGGAGATTGATAAAGGCAATAAGCCCGATGCCCAGCGCGGCGCTAAGCAGCGTTAGCACGATAACGGCGATAAAAGGCCAGCGGTACTGCCGCCAGACCAGCAGGAGAAGTTCCATCACAAAACCCGGTCAACCAAAACAGCCAGCAGTTTAAACGGCTGATTGTTTACATCAAGAATAATTCTTATTTTTATTCAATCTTTCTTGCCTGGCGAAAAGTGAGGTTAAAACGGCACTCTCCGGTCGCCGGATGATGCCCCGGTTTAAGCGGTAAAATGCCATGATAAAACAGTCGTGACGCCCCACCCCACACCACCACGTCACCGTGCTCAAGCATTAAACGTTGTATGGGGTCATTGCGTTTAAGGCCACCAAACTGGAACACCGCCGGCAGGCCAAGCGAGACAGAGACGATAGGCGCACGTAAATCCGGTTCGTCTTTATCCTGATGCAACGAGAGTTTCGCACCGGGTACATAACGGTTAATCAGGCAGGCATCCGGTCTGAAATCCGCATAGCCTGCCGCCACCGCCGCATCATGGCAAAGCGTCGCAAAAGCATCAGGGATAGCAGGCCAGGGATTGCCCGTTTGTGGATCAATCCCGGAATAGAGATACCCTCTGGCGTCGGTCGTCCAGCCCACTTCGCCGCAGTTGGTCATCGCCACCGACATGGTGTAGCCGCCGGGCGTTACCATATGACGCAGCGGCGATACCTGCGTTACCGCCTCAATGCCCGCCAGTAAAGCCTGTGCATTTGCCAGCGCAAAACGCCGCAGGACCACCGCGCCAGGGGCGAGAGGTTCTTGCCAGGGTTCTTCATCGGCAAATAAATCGAGCATTATGTCTCCTTCGATTCTGATTCCTGCCGCAGAAGGCGGGCTTTACGCGTCGCCCCCCAACGATAACCGGACAGCCCGCCATCTGAGCGAACCACCCGATGACAAGGCACCACAATGGCAAGCTTGTTCGCCGCACAGGCGCGGGCGACGGCACGCACCGCGCCCGGCTTACCAAGGGTGTTTGCCAGCGACTGATAACTGACGGTTTCTCCCACCGGGATGGCGCGCAGCGCGTTCCAGACCTGGAGCTGAAATGCCGTACCGCGCAAGTCCAGAGGCAGCGTAAAAGGTGAAGCCGGATTATCAATGCGCCTCACGACCTCCTCAACCTGTTCAACAAACCTTTCATCTGCCTGCTCGCGTCGGGCGCCGGGGAAGATACTTCGCAGTTCCTCCAGCAATGCGTCCTCGTTATCAGCCAGCAAAATGGCGCAGATCCCGCGTTCACTTTGCGCCACCAGGCAATGCCCTAAAGAACAATGACTCAGGGCATAGCAGACATCCGTATCGTCACCGCCACGCCGATACTGGCGCGCCGTCATTCCCAGCGCGGCGTCAGCCTGCCGATAGTAGCTGCTGTTATCGGGAAACCCTGCCGCCAGTACCGCATCGGTGATCGTGGCGCTTTCATTAAGCGCGTTGCGCAGACGCTGCGCACGAAAAGCAAGCTGCCAGGCTTTCGGCGTCATGCCGGTTACGGACTTGAACAGCCGGTGGAAATGCCAGGGGCTCATGGCGACGGCATCCGCCAGGGTTTCCAGGGTCATACTCCCCTCCTGTTCCAGCAAGCGACAGGCCTTTTCCACTTTTGCAATCCGTTGCTGCTGCGGGTCCGCTCTTTCAGGCTGACAGCGTTTGCAGGGGCGAAACCCGGCAGCCTGCGCGGTATCGGCATCGGGGTAAAAACCGACATTCTCGCGCAGGGGCCGGCGTGAACGGCAGGAGGGGCGGCAAAAAATGCCGGTGGTTCGTACCGCGAAGACAAATTGCCCGTCGTGGCTGGCATCACGCGCGCAGACAGCCTGCCAGCATTGTTCATCGGTCAACGGTTGTTGATATAACGTCGTGGATGTTTTCATCTCAGGCTCCTCTTTCAAGCATAGCTTCACTGTGCCCGATAGCCCGAACGAAAAAACCCGCATTCTTGCTGTCTAATTTTTCTCGTTGAGCAGAAACGCAGAAAACTGTGGCGACATCCAGGTGGTAAACTTGTCACCTTCCCGCATGATCATATAGACCGCCAGCCCCTCTTTGCGCACGATATCCTGCGCTTTCGCCGTGCCAAGCACCATCAGGCCGGTATCCCAGGCATCAGCTTCCAGTGCGGTGGGGGCAATCACCGTCACCGAGACCAGATTATGCTCAATGGGGCGGCCGGTCTGCGGGTCAATCACGTGGGAAATGCGTTTACCGTCCAGCTCATAGTAGTTGCGATAGCTGCCGGAGGTGCTGATGCCGTGGCCATTAATATCCACCACCGCCTGCACCGCATTTTCCTGGTCGGTCGGCTTTTGTATCGCTACACGCCAGGGTTGCCCCTGCCCGTTCATACCCCGACTGACCAGCGCTCCCCCCACCGACACCAGATAGCGCGAGATCCCTTCACGCTCCATCAGGCGCGCAAGATGATCGGCGGCATACCCTTCGCCAACGGTCGAGAGATCGACGAAAAGATCCGGCAGATCTTTTTGCAGATACTGCTGTTGCGCCTCGTTAATGACCTTAAGATGTTGTAACCCGGTACGCGCTTTGGCCGCATCGATTTGCGCCTGATCCGGCACTTTGTTGGGCTGCTTGTCCGGCCCAAAGCCCCATAAATTTACCAGCGGTCCAACCGTGATATCCATTGCCCCCTGCGTGTGGGCTCCAACGCGCAATGCGGCGGTGACAATATCAGCCATATCGGCGCTCACCGGCCACGGCGCCAGACTGGCAGAATGGTTAAAGCGCATTAGCGCCGAATCGGGTTTCCACGTTGATAGCGCTTGATCGTCGGCATCAAGCTGCGCCTGAATTTTCTGCGTCAGGCTTTTCGCTTTCTCCGGGCTTAACGCGATGGCGCTCACGCGCCAGAAGGTGCCCATCGTTTTGCCTTCAAGCACAGTGGGGGGTTCCACCTGGGAGGCGGGGTTATCGCATCCGTTTAATAATGCGAGCGCAAGCAGCAGGCCTGCTCGCAGAAATGTCGTCGCCATCGTCTTTTCCCTATCCGTTTTGCGCCGCCAGAGTACACCAAATTTAACGAGGGTGAGACGGGGTTCAGCCATAAAAAAAGGGGCCAGAGGGCCCCTTTGTCGAGAATTGCTGCTTAGAACTGGTAAACCAGGCCCAGGGCAACAACGTTGTCGGTGCTGATACCAGCCTGACGAGTGAAGGTGTTGTCATCCAGCAGGTTGATTTTGTAATCAACATAGGTGGACATGTTTTTGTTGAAGTAGTAAGTCGCGCCAACATCAACATATTTCAGCAGATCCTGGTCGCCGAAATCGGTCGTACCGTTGGTAACGTCTTTACCTTTAGACTGCAGGTAAGCAACGGACGGACGCAGACCGAAGTCGAACTGGTACTGAGCAACCACTTCGAAGTTTTGCGCTTTGTTCGCAAAACCATAAACGGTGCTGCTGTTCTGAGAGTTACCAAAACGGGTTGCGTTATAGGTCTGGGTGTACTGCGCCGCCAGATAGATGTTGTTGGCGTCATATTTCAGACCGCCGCTATAAACGTCTGCATTGTCGCCGCTACCATAAACGCCAGCCGCATTCTGGTCAGCGGTACGTTTAGAGGTAGACATTGCAGCGCCTGCGCTAAAGCCAGCACCCAGATCGTAGGTCAGAGACGCGCCGAAGCCGTCGCCGTTCTGTTTCAGCGTGCTACGACCTGTGCTGTTTTCACCGCTGACGCTGCCGTTTTTGCCCTGATACTGCAGAGCAAAGTTCAGGCCATCAACCAGACCGAAGAAGTCGGTGTTACGGTAAGTTGCAACGCCGTTAGCACGGGATTGCATGAAGTTATCAGCGCCGTAGGTATCCCCACCGAATTCCGGCAGAACGTCGGTCCAGGACGTTACGTCATAGATCACGCCGTAGTTACGACCATAGTCGAAAGAACCCGCATCACCGACACGCAGGCCAGCGAATGCCAGACGAGTCCAGGCCTGATCGCTTGAACCTTCAGTGTCGTTTGCCTGAACGTTGTATTCCCACTGACCGTAACCCGTGATCTGGTCGTTTACCTGGGTTTCGCCTTTGAAGCCGAAACGTACGTATGTCTGATCGCCATCAGCGCCTTTATCATCGGAGAAATAATGCAGACCGTCGACTTTACCGTACAAATCTAATTTGTTGCCGTTTTTATTATAAATTTCCGCTGCATTTGCTGCGCCTGCTACCAGCAGTGCTGGTACCAGGAGGGACAGTACTTTAACTTTCATGTTATTAACCCTCGGTTATATGCGTTTTTATAGCCACTGCTCACTGATCAATCCTATTAATCAGCCTGCAAGTTCATTCTCCTTAAAAATACAGAATAATCC
>OKVU01000086.1_pt1 | contig 64864 bp, 67 predicted proteins | sample 1606901 | NCBI WGS metagenome assembly OKVU01 (sample SAMN03281017, study PRJEB24777) | human gut metagenome | isolation source: fecal sample PR221 from 1 month old male Chinese infant, caesarean... | reverse complement strand
ATTAATTAATAGATTAATTGATCATTAATTATTAATTCTGCGCACAGCGTAATAGCTATTGTGCAGCGTTTCACGCAGCCCAGCTTGCACAAATGAGTATTCATTATCTATTAATTCATTAATTGTTAATTTATAAATTGATTAATTAATAAACAATTAACTATTTATCTATCTATACAGGAAGAATGTCCCTATCAAAGAATGTTTCTGTGCAAGATTCCTTCCTGTATAGCAGTTTTCCATGCGCGGCATTGCGCATAACAGTTCTCTACCATCATTATCAGGAACATAACACAATCCCATTCATTACATTCATGTGCTATGTGTTCTGACGTTAACACGTTCCTGATGAGCCGGAAATGTCCCCTCTATTTAACCCATCGGTAAATGCTACGCCGGGACACTTTCCCCTCGTACCTCTTCACCAACTCTGCAACGGTGGCTCCTCGTTGGTAATCCTGTATCACCCTATCCCTGGTGCTGGGACTATGCTCAAGGGGATGGCCTGGCCTCTGCCCCGCTACCACATGCAATGTCTGTAGGCTATCTGCACAGTTCACCGTAATAAGAAGATCACGCTTCCTGGGCTTATTACGATAAACCAACACCACTACAGGCATTGGGCTACGTACAGATTCCACCCTATCAGGATGAATAAAACGTATACCTCGGTGAATAATCATCATTTCATGCAGATAGGGCGAAGCCCAGACATACTGGAGGAAGAACCCGGTTTGTGGTCTAAACGGAATTAAAAATACTGCCGTCTCCGGCTCATGCGCCTTTGCTAAAAACTCAGCCACCCTAGAATAGGGCGGATTTATAAATAATGATCTCTCAGCACTCCAATCCATTAATAAGGCATCATCCCGGATATCCCAATATAATTTACAGTGACTGTTCTCTCTGCTCGCAGCAGCATCACGTGTGAAATGAAACCGTTTATCTAACGCATCAAATATAGCTCTCGGAGTTTGCCAGTCGTCTGACCCATTTTCTGTAATCTTCGCTCCGTGACGAAGGTAACGACTTAAATCTATCCCCTGTTCTGCCATTTAATATGTGCCACTATGCTGTGGAAAAGTGGCACAATCCTAACGTATATCCGGGGTAAATCAATGCTTAATCAACCGTTTGGCAAGTGTAAATCCCTGTTAATAAATGAGTGGAAAACAACCAAAGTGCAGAAAATAATAACAAATGTAACTATCACTTACTTTGCATAAAGCCAGTACTGGCGCGGCTTACAGAGCTATTTGTTATGAAAACTACTTTTGGTCACATGCAAGAATTGTTGAACGAGTATTCGCAAGCGAATGTTATTTGTCATACAAATGTACATCATGCACCAAAATGATGCAATCTGTTAACATTTATTTGATAATGATTATCATTTCCATCCAATCATTCATTTAGCCATCTAAACGCCCATTCAATAGGACATTTGGGTTATCTGTCCTATGTAACCTACTGTTTATATAGCAATATCGATTTACCCCGATTTATTGCCGATTTAATTGGCTATTTCCGGTGCCAAATCGCCCATGAAAAATTTATTTGTTGACATGCAAATCAACATATGATAAGCAATAGCAATAATAAATTTCTTCAATAAAATCAATGACTTGATATTTTAAACTCCCTGAATTTTCAAAATGGGGGCGGCTGAAAATCGCGCTGAACAGTTCTCGCAACCCCGCTTAGCTAAATGCGAATAAATCGTATTTAATCGTATTTAATACGAATTAATCCCCTTTTAATCCCTCGATAATCATTCCAATAAGACATTTTTGTAAATAAGTTAAAAATGATCTTGCTATCACACTGTTTTTGATCAATATTTATCTCAACAAGACACATTGAGGAGGTAAGAGAATGGCAATCAGTAGAGGTGCAAGGCGCACAGACGGACTAGAGAGCGCCGAACAGGTGCAGATGGTAGTAGAGGAAATCGCGAAGAAGAGCCAGACAGTGGCGGATCTGTTCCTGTTAGGAGTAGAGACACAGCTCCGGGGCGTGGACATGCGGGAATGGAAATGGAGTGATCTGGACATTGGTAGCCAGGTGCTGCGCATTACACAGGACAAAACCAAAGAAGCCGTAGAGGTGGAACTCACGGAGACCGCAAGAGACGTATTACAGGCACGTTATAACGAGCGTGGGGATAACGTGTATGTATTCCAGAACGATTCTAATCGTAGCAGGGGTAAGCCGATCAGCCGTTCTAAAATCCATGCAGAGATTCAATACGCCGTGGATAAGCTGAAGGCTCGTAAACTCCTTCCACAGGACGCAGTGATCAGTATGCACAGTTCACGAAAAACCGTGGCGACCATAGCGCATTTGAAAGGCGAGGACCTTGAGGTAATTAGTAAAATGTTGGGCCATCGCTCAACGGAACACACACGCGCCTACATAGGTATCACACAGGCCAAAGTAGACGCATTGAGGACGAAGTATTCCACCGGAATCAAACGAGGAAAACGCTCATGAAAAACAGCTTTCTCGTGCTGACGCTGGCGCTCATAAGCATCCAGGCGAATGCCACACAGATAACATTAACCAATCCACAGCAGGAAACGACGGAGAACGGTAAGACGCTTTGCATCTATGGGAATGCCAATTACACATTTACGTACATCACTAAAGGCGCTTGTCCCTATGCAAAAACATTTGATACAGAGGATTCAGAAGAGTAATCAGGTGGCAGGGGCCGCCAACCACCAAGAAGCCAGCCCCCGCCGTATTCAACATTACCAACGGAGAGAAGGAAATGCAGAACAGCAACATTATGGCGTTAGCGCTCGCGCTGTGCAACGCCGGAACAAATAGCCGGGTGACAATCCCCCGTTTAACCGGGAAGGAGCTAAAGCTATTGCTGGAATGGCTGTCAGTGCTGAGAGCAACACTATAAATCAAATATAAGCGGCACAAATGGGCTTCCAAGCCCCTTTGTCTATTTAAAGCCACACCCTACAGCTTAACAATAAAACCACTTAGAATGCGTTACAGGGCGCTTTAGAGGCATTGGACAATACAAGCCATTTAGCGCCGTGATGGGACACTGTATGCATGCCATTATATTAAGCATCCGTAAGCCAATCAGTGGAGATCTCTTGCCACTTATTGATTTCCTCATCATAGAAGAACACATCATCAATACCGTGTTCGAGAAGATTTATTGGTTTACGAATGTTTCTAATCCCTCCTAAATCAGCCCTCTCTTGAGCAGGGATCAACATCCTCAGATTATGTTCTTCAACTAAACAATCTAATGTACTTCCAACAGGATCACAGCCATCCCAGGCGAATGACTTTTCGAACTGTTCTCCCCCTCGGGTGTAACGAACCTGTAATTCTTTATCTTCTGCCATTTAGTCTTCCTCTCTCCACCTAATGCCCATTATCAACACCAGAATAGCCCTATCCCCAACTAACGCAATCTACCACTGTTAGCAGTTCATTGAGCGCTGGTCTGTGCAATGTAAAACGAGATCGATTGGTTAAACTGCCAGCAACGACTAGGAGCAATTTGCATTTTGGCATTTACGAAACCTTACCTTTATGTGATTTTTAACCATTTTTTAATGATTGCAATTTACACGATAAAAATAATTCCTTTTTTTACAGTCACCTACAATCTACATCATTTTTTATTGACGTGGATTGAAAGTTAATTCATAATATCCAAGCGATCAGTGTATCTTTGCAAAAGATAAGTGGTTATTGGATACTCCCGTTTTTAGTCAACCGGGAGGTTTTCTCATGAGTATTGATTCATTACGTCTCGTCTTTGTTTCTGGTGTAATCACCATTATCATCTTTTCATTGCTCTACCTTGCACTTTGGACAGAAAACTCTCTCGACTCTGTTACTAACTTCGGTTGGATGTTAACCGAACTGGCCAAGCGCTTATTAAAGCCATAGAAGCCATAAAGCCCCGTTGGTGATACAGCAACAAGCGGAGCGTAGCGACGTCATCAAGATTGTCAGAGGGATCACACATTATCAGGATGCTCGTGTACCTTTCGGAGCGTGAGCGAGACGCTGATAGAGCCTGCATATAGTGTGCAGGTACGTTATCACCATAAACCTGTTTATCCCTCAGTGAGGGGCATCGGGCTTAAATGCGTGTGATCAGTCTGTCGATGACATAACGATGCCTGGATGGGCTTTTTCTTCACGTTGTACTATCGCGGTGTGAGGATGCAACTGCCGCCAACGCTGAGTTATACTGTCATCTCACCATGTAACTTAGCGTGACAGTTACCAAGGGCGGATCACAACGGTAGAACCCATAGGCGACTAAAATAGGTAACTATTTAAGTTGCTGATAGAGAAGGCTTTTAAGGCTTCTCCACTTGGGGAGAGATCTGGAGCGGGCGAAGGGAATCGAACCCTCGTATAGAGCTTGGGAAGCTCTCGTTCACTCCATCTCGATATTGTACAGGGCGCTGTACCTGATTGCGTGACTATAGAGGATCAATGTCATGGCGATCAACAACAATCAGTACCTTTTTCAGAACAAATCCGGGCTGTGGATTTTCCAGATCTTCGTACCTAAATACATGCGCCACGCATTCGGACATAAGCGCGCCTGGCGCAAGTCCACGGGCACAAAAGATATAGTTAAGGCTCGGCAATTCAGAAACCATCTTCTTATTGAATTCAATAAGTTGAAAGAGCAGTTAAAGCCGGATACTGAGGAGAAACGCATCTCTGGTGCTATCGCGTCTCTCTATCAGGAGGTAAGCACCAACAATGAGATCGAGGACAGGCGCGGCAAGCCAGACGAGGATAAAACCACATCCCCCACCCTTTGCGAGATCCGCGATGAGTACAGCGAAAACTACAAAAACCGTCGCTCCTACTCCACTCTGAGCAAATCAGCCCGCGCCGTGGAGGTCTTTCTTGCCACCATTCAGGAAACAGACATCAAGATTGATCTGATTGGTCGGCGCGTAGTGACACAATTCATCAGAACACAACAAGAGCGGGTTGCTGGTCAGACTTTACAGAACTGGCTAACCTGCCTGGGCAGTCTGTACGAGTTCGCTCTGAGATCCTACGATGCCATCCCCGAGGGAAACCCCTTCCACAATCACAATCTGGAAGCAAGGCGCACAATCGAAAGTTACGAACCGTTCGAGTTTGTCCAGATGCAAAAGCTACTTGATGCAGCAGAGCCGGAGATCAAGAACATTATAGTAATGGGACTATTTTCAGGATGCCGCCTTGATGAACTGGCAAGCCTCAAGAAATCAGAGATCCAGGCGGTGGAAGGTGTGCGCTGTTTCTACATTTCGAAGTCAAAGACTAAAGCAGGGATCAGGTATGTGCCGATTCACCCTAAGCTATCTGCGATTGTCGATGAATACCTGAGCCATAATTGCGGCGAATATCTATTCCCACAGGCTAACAAGATTAACCGCGCTGACGGCAAGAAAGGCCCCTTCTACTCCCAGGCATTCACCAGGTTACGCCGTCGTGTATTGCCTACAGCTACAGATCGCCAATGCTTCCACAGCTTGCGTGGGATGTTCATCACCTGTCTTGACCGTGCCGGATGCCCCGAGCAACGCATAGGGGCAATCACCGGACACACAGAACAGAAAGCGAAAACGGAGGCTTTCAGGACGTACAGTAAAGGGGCTGGGATGGTTGAGTTATCGAAGTATATAGAGTTGGTGAATTACGAAGGAATATGAATCGCAGATACAAAAAAGCCGAGGGCATCCCCGGCTTTCTATCAATCTTTGCTCTCACCTGCTTGTATCTTCTCATCAACAGCTTTGCGAAGAGCAGACAACGAAGACTTGTCATGCTTAATCTTTTTCACGCCAAACAATTGGTCATGATCAGTGATAAAGCGAACAGACACGTAAGGCTTTCCTTCGTCATCCTTACTAAATTTTATAACAACAAGAGGATCATCAAAATTTGGTCTTAAACGAGCATGGTAAATGCCAATGTACTCGATAACTAAACGGCCTTCGCCATCACAGTCACTGCTCTTTGCCCTGCCGTGCGTGCGGTCTTCACGTACTTCATAAATCTCAATGTATTGCTGCTCTTCCCACTTTTCGATGAGGGTATACAATTCATCAAGATATTTTTCTGCATCGTAACCATACTCAGCACTAAACTCATGAAAAAATTGATTAATCTTAACAGAGTTGATAGCTTCTCTTTTGAGCATTTATGATCCTTGCCAGACTTTCCCGGCGCTCCTGCGAAGTTTTGCCTTGGATGGCAAAATCTTTGCCCTCGTCACCTTTTAAGAGCAATGCTTGAGCCTGGAGAACTTCTTTGTTAGTTTTTTCGTGATTTTTCATAGTATATCCTCCTACGCTTATGCGTCGGGAGTGTCAGCATCAACATCAGCACTGAATGTACCAATGTCTGCTAACGCATCAACATATCTGATACTGTAATCTTTAACTTGAGATAGGGTTTGCAACTTATTTGTTTATAAGCACAGCCTACGCAATCTACATCAATCCGTCAAGAATTGTTTTAAATTCGAACAAGACACAACAACCACTAACACATTGATTTAAAACAAATTAATATTATAACTTGTGTTGTTTTGCGTTGCAGGCGGCTAAAAACGCGGCAGCGTCTTTCTCTGACAGAGTGGCGAGTATGTCCCGCTGCTTTTTGATCGCAGCGTAATGCAGAATTGCCTTTTCAAGGCTTCCCAGTGTGGCTATCTTGCTCAGGAAAGTGCTTCGGGGAATTTCAAGAATTCTGGCGAGCGCGGAGACGTTCAGCAACCCCTCTGCATCGTCCAACGTTTTGATACGGGCAGATAGTAAAGGGATGTTCCCAACACCTAATAAATTTAATCTCATATTACCTCTCCAAATGGCGGAGGGCGGCAATCACCGCCCTAAGACCGTTAACCATTGCGGGCTAAAACCTCGCCTGATTACGCGGCAGCGGTGTTAACCGTCAGCTTCGTGATCATTGATTGGTTGTAGCAGATCGGCAGCAGGCCATATTCTGATTGGATGGTCTGATTGTGTAAGTGGTCTTCCCAGCCGTACTGGAAGAAGAAACTTTCCGCGCCATCAGCCGCTAAACGTGCGTCTCGTGAGGCTGGCCCGTGATAGCATTCGAACGGTTGCAGATCGCTACCAACCAGATTGTTAGCACCGAATACCGGAACCATAAACGCAGTCCCAGCCGGGATAAAGTCACGGTATAGCAGACCAGTATTAACGAAGGTGAGGCCGTCAACGGTCATTGCCTGGAATGCTGGCAGGCTTGCTTTAACGCTGGCGTTAAACAGATTGCTATCAGGCAGCACACCATTGCTAATCAACGAGATCATGCTTGGATGGAATTTGATAGCCTTGTAAGCCTCTGGTGAACACAGAACCACCACACCACGCATGGAAGAGAGCCAGCCACCCAGAGCAAAGCGCATAGCGTTAGCTGCGGTGTCCAGATCCTCTAACGGGCCATTACCTGATTTGGTGGCGTCCACGGTTGCGGTTGCATGTTCCTGGCCGAACTCAGATTCAAAATCCAACACTGGCGAATCCTGGGTATACGGTGCCAGCACCTGACCAGCGAACAGGGCGCGGGCTAAGTATGCCTCTTTAGTAGCACGAAATTTCAGATACTGGCGAATGCCTTCATCTGAAACTAGTTCACCCATTGTGGTTTCTCGCTGCGTCGCTGTACGGCGGCGACCCTGGAATGATTCCGCGCCCACGTTTCCAACGGTCACAAAATGGGGAACCTCGATGAGACGATTTTTGCTGCGTGGACGCTCAGACACGTCAACTTCCGTGCTGTAGCGGTTAACGCTGGCTGCGACGGCCTGCATATTCTCGTGAAGTTCGTCCAGCTCCACTTTGGGCAGTGGAGAGGTTTTATCCTTGAAGATATCCAGCGCTTGAAGCAGGAAATTATCCCCGAAGCGCTCTTTATAAGCGCCAGTGAAATAATTGACCTTAAAGCCTGTAGTAGAGGTAGTCATCTTTATGATTTCCTTATCGTTATTATTATTCGGAGACTGAAACGCGGTTTTTACCGTCGGTTTCAATAGCAGTGATTGCAGCAGCCAGTGCCGCTGGGGTAGCAGCGCGGAGGCCGTTACGTTTCAGGATGCAGCCCTGATCCACAACAATTACAGGGACGTTAGCGCCAGCCTTGTGGCTATCCAGCGCGATCAGAACATCGCTACCGCTGGCGTATGCCTCACCCTCTGAGGTCAGCAGCGTACCGGGTACGGTATCCACAGCCAGGGTGGTGAAAGTGCGGGTTTTGTGTGAAAACACCGGATCATCGCGATACGCGATCACATCCTGCGGGGATAAATCTTCTTCAAACATGAGCATAATAAATTGTCCTTCATAAAGTTTGTGTTGTTATTCGGTCGTTTCACGATGATGATGAAACATCACCGCTATAGCGGCCTGTCGGCCTGTAGGCCGCATGTTTTGTGTTCGTCAAATATGACGGTGTGCGAGTACAAAAGAGGTCGCACGGTGGCGACCTTCTTTTATTGAGTTTTCATTCAGAAAAAACAGGCGGTGGGAGAGACCGCCACGGAGGACAATAGACAGGCATTTGTTATTGTTTTTTATTTTTCTGAGAGAGAAGAGGGAGCGGCAACGGCGGCAGGAGACCAATCGCACCGCCGTGCGCTCAGTGCCGATAACGCAGGCTGGCGACCGGGGGGAGATGCCCGGATTTTGGCAAATCCTGAACGCAAGGCTAATCACGCGCAGAATTATTCTTGTGCAGCGCCCTTTACGGGGGTTATCGGAAACCGATAACCCGGTTAAACCGGGCTGGGAGTGTCCAGCGGGGTGTTCCCGGCTGAATAAATATGGTGGCAGGCTGGTGCAAAGAGGCATCTTCGGGAACCAGCCCGCCGGGAAGGTGAAACGTAAACCTGGCAGTAGTACGGTTTCTTTCGAGACATTAATCACCTTGTATATGATTTTATCATGAAACTATAACTTAGGCAATCAATTTTGCCGTTAATTTTGTCGTTACTCAGTTCGGTGATCGTGGTGACTATCGGCGTAATTGACGGCGGGATAAAGGACAAGCCATTCACGCCCCTACCTTTATCCCGCCTTGATAGGCGCTGCGGTGATGATGTCGCCGTAACGCTCAGGGTCAGCCGCCTGAAACGCCCTTGCCGCTTCACACGCACGGCGTAACGCTTCTTCATCCACAATGTGAGGTGTAAAGACGCCACCGCCCAGCGATTTCATTACGCGCTTTTTGGTAACGGGTGAGGTTGTTGCGGCCTTTGGCTCTGCTGGTTTCAAATAGTCGGCGGGATGAAGTTTGAGAAAAGCATCCACGGCGCTTTTTACAGCAGCCTGGCGAGCGTCGTGTTCCATCTCTTCAACGGTGCAACCGGTCATGGCGGAGGCGATGGATTCTTTAATCTGCTTTAATATATTGTTTTTCATTATAATTTTCCGTATCAATCGTATTGGGTATCTCAGGACGTGACAAATCGCCACGCCCAGAGGGAACAGGGATAAAAGTTCGAGTAGGGTCAAGGTTGGTTCAACGTGTCGTCGCGGTCTGCCCTGCGTGTTTGCTGGTGCGTCTTACTGGGTTTATCTGGATAGGTTTACGTCTACACGGCAAGCTTTTATGGCGTGAAACGGTTCTCCGATACTCAATCATCAATGGGTCAGACTCTTCCGGCATCCTTGGCAGCAGGTCAGCAGACGCTACACCTTCACGTTCCAGCATTGAGATAATTGTGAATAGAGGCATATCGGTAAGTGAGCAAATTTCTGCCAGCATCGCCCCAGAGTGGAAGCACTGGAGCGCAAGCTTTTGACATGTCCAGGCATTGTGCGGGGTCACGCGCCTGCATCTACTGTTCCATCCTTCGGAATGCAGTTGCTGCACCTTCTCCAAGGGAAGACGTAGCAGCAAGGCTACTTTGCTAACGGTCATACCGTGAACAAGGAGCGATTTCGCTTTTTTGATCACGCTCTCATCCCTGCAACGTCGTTTATACAGGCGAGTCAAATCGGGTAAATCTTGTGCGGGCAACTCTGGGTCGGGCAATTCTTGTTCGGGTAGGTCGGGGAGTTGTTCTTCTGGGTCGTTCTGGGTGCCGGTCAGCGGCTTACGTTTCTCAATCAATGTGTCCTCTGCGATTTAAAGTTTTTTTCTGCTTCCGCTTCTCTTATTTTGAGGTGTTCACGAATCAGATTATCAAGGTCATCGCCTGATACACCCCACATTACGCCGTAGTCGTCCATGCCTTCGTAGCCAATATCTGACCAGTAGCGAAGATCATCGAGTGGGGCTATAACCCGGCCTGCGGTTTCCTGTAGCTCTGGTTTCTCGGGTGGAAACGTTGGCTCATCGTCCTGCGCTTCCTGGCTCATTGCATGATTACCAGCGGTGTGATCATCGCTGCTACGGTCATCGTTACATGCCACGCTATAGCGCTGTTCAGCAACAACCTCGGAAGACTCAGGGGCCAGGTCAGGACGCTGATCAGCGGGCTGGTTAGCGGGCGCATCAGTGGACGGTGTAGCAGCGGTTTCTGCCTGTGGTGCCTGCGGCTTTGATTTATTTGTCTTTTGACCGCTGACACGTTCATGATCATAAGATGGTTGACCATTCGGCAGTTCCTGGAAGATAAATTCCAGATTGAGCGCCACTTCCTTAACCGACTTAACAAAATACTCACAAGAGTGGCCTGATTTCCTCGCCTTGGGTGGTATCCAGTCGATAAGGCCCAGAGCTTTAAGATCCTTCTTCACTTTCTTGAAGATGTATTCTGATACATCGCACCGAATCGCGAGGTTTTCGTCTGAGTCGTAGTAATGACCGGTAGACTTGCCAGCGGCGATGTTTTTGGGATTTGTCAGACCACGGAATTGATCTTCCAGATGCGAGTAAACCATCCTGTGGTCATTCGTCATTCTGATCACTAGGTTCGTGTCCTTCACAACAATCTGATGCGCCGTGAGACGCTTAGCAGTGATGAGGGATGGCTCGGTGATTACCTTATTTTTTGCTGCTTCTGTCATCTGGTTCTCCTTCAATGGATTTCTTCAAGTTGATTCGGATGCGTTCTGCCTCGGCATCCACAAGTTTATTGATGAGCGTTGCAACAGGTGTCCCTGTGCGGCGGCACTCGTGCATGATTACGTCCATCGTTGAATTGCTAAACGTCAGTTTCATGGCGTTCTCCTGTTTGTCAGATATGCGGATTCGATCCTGCTATCGCGGGTAGCGATCAGGATTCCGGCGGCCTTGTGGCCTGCATTTTGGTTGGTCCGCCTTATTTGAGGCAATTTCATTGACCCGGCGTTGCGCCGGATGGGATCACGCTGTCGTAGCTGTCAGGAAGTTGCCCGCAACGCTGTAACCGTGTTGTTCCAGGTTCTCCACACCGTGGGTAGCGACCAGGAACATGATCACCTGCTCGGGCGTCATATCGAGGTTGAGTTTCTCACGGTATAGACGACGGTAACCCTGGAGCACCGGGGCTAATATCTCAGTCAGTGACTGACCGTCAGCGTATTGCCGGGATAGCGGCTTGAGGATCGTCTTGACCGCTCGGGCGCTCTTTGCCTTCTTCTTTTCCTGTTTCAGGATATGAAGTGCAACGGCAAGCTGCGGGTATTTCGCGTGTGCAGCGTCAGCACCACCATTTCTGGAGATGAAAGACCAGAGCGCGGTTTTGGTGTACGTGCCGTAAAGAATCGCGTCTGCGATTTGCTCGCCTGTCATGGTGGCAGGGGTGATGCGTTGGGATTTCGGTTTGTTCATTTGGGTTCCTCCGTAGGATTGAAATTATTATCGGAGGGTCATTCTGTACCCATTTAGTCAGGAGTCATCACCGGGCGGCGACGCACCTTAATTTGTTAAAACCATTGTATCAGAAATACTTACAAATAGCAAGCGCAATTAAAGAATGCAATGATTTCGTTATCTTACTATGGCACAATCCTGATTTCAATGTCAAGATCTTTTTGATTAACGCTAAAACGCTCCAGAACGCGTTCTAAGCGATTCTAAGGCGTTATGGCTACTATCCTATTACCTGATGCGTTATAAGCGCTCTACGGGCTTCCTGTGAAGCCTCGGTTGGGTTGATACGATGAAGTTGGCACGGATGTTGCTTATCACACCCCGGCCCACCCCCTCGCGGCGCCAATAGACTCTCACACTACATGTTCGTGACAGTTTCCAAATTACTGACGCGCTGTCGCTTGTCTGCCCAAAAGGTGGCTGGCCTCTCCCGGTCAGGGAGAGATTAGCCGGGCACCGCATGGGCGATGGATATCGCGAAGCGTCGAGCGTAGCGACTGAATAAGGTCAGAAAGAAAGATAGCCATCACAATGGCAATCTCAAGATGTGTGGGTGTTGAGCCGTTGCGCTCTCATCCCGGCCAGGGAAGCAGATGGAAAAAGATCTTATTAGAGAGCTATGGTCTTATTTTACTTTACGTGCTTATTGGTGGTCGTCTGACGACCTTACAAACGCATTTCTATGGTCGTCTGGCGACCTTATAAACGCATTTCTATGGTCGTCTGGCGACCTTACAAAGTTCAAGGAACATGTCGTTCCGACCCCAGTAATGCCGAGATCTGGCAGGTCAGAACCGACGCCAAGTCAAAACGCCGTCGCGTTGGTAGCGTATCCGCTGGTAATGCAGAAACAAACGCACGATGTGCTGTACCACCTCTGGCGGATCTTTTTTCAAAATAAATGCAATTAAATAGCCTGATAATAATGATTAAGTGAAAACTAAATACGCCGTAACCTGCCCTATTTCACCCCGTCTGGGCGACTCGCCACGCGTGGCTATGGTCAAGTATCGACTTTCGCTATGGTGTAGATTATACAGCGATATGACTTGAGCGCCACGGCTGGCGGGGGTTCGTCAATTTTGTCTGCCGATATCATGGCTCGCCTGTTCATCGCGGTGCTAAACCAGATTCACCTCACGACACCCCCATTTCACTGAAAAAAAATTCCTTCACCAAAAACCAGAGAAGTTGAGAATCGCCTCGCTTTTCAGCCCGATTTTCAGGCACATGGGACGCGCTCTGGAGGGCGCTGTGATTGTGGTAATCAAGATTCAGATCGCGGCGGCAAACGCCGCTAAGGGTTTCTGGTGAAGCGTGGTAAGGGTTGCCGGATGGTGGAAGGGTTGAGGCCGGAAATGTTGTGGGATAAGACAAAGACCAGGGCCGGAGGTCGGGCCATATCGCCAGCGCCTGGCCTCTTGTTGGTGGGGAAACCTGGCCCGTAGGGCAGACGGAAAAGCGAAGTCGTGAAAGTGAAGACTAACAGTCTCCACTCTCTAAGTTGTTGATAATACTTAGATGAGCCTGCTCACATCATCAGACAGCCTTTATATGCATCGTTTATGCAGGATCAGGCAAGGTTTATTCACTTCTCTGATCTGGTGCTCGGGACTCGGGCGGGACTCGATAACCTGACCAGTAAGATATTTGCGAAAGACTGTTGACTTTTTCCGTGGGGTGTGAGTGTACGTCAAGCAGATCTGTTGGTGTGCAGGGATATTTTCGTGAACGAGACACACAAAAGACGGGCCACTTTGACCAGCGCCCCGCGAGGGGGCGTGATATTTCCCAGCCAGCTTACGGCATGACCTCATATTGGTGATTCTCCCCGGCGGGCGGGTAGGTGTTTGCATGAACATTCCTTGTGTACAACCTGCGCCCATTTTTTGATCATTTCGTGCGATTATTAAATTAAAGCACTTTCCATGTTACTGTTTTTGATCAAAAATACATCCATTGAAAGATTCAGAGCCGCACGGCGGCAAGGGGAGAATATGGGTAACGCAATGGTCGCGTTGAAAACCGCCGACGAAGTGAAAGCAGTCAGCGCGGAGTTAGCAAAGAACAAAAAGACGAATCTGTTTCGCTGCCTCTGGGCGATGCAGTTCGAGAGCGCTCTCCGGTTCTCTGACGTGGTTAAATTGACGTGGGATCAGTTCGCAGAGGGCAAGACGCATCTGATCATCATTCAGCAGAAGAAGACCCGTAAAGGCGCGGATAGCAAGCCGATAAAGCCGCAACCGCTTAGGGTCGCCATCACTCCGGCGATGCGTTCTATAGTCCTGGCTCGCCGGAAGGAGGCAGCAGACCGCCCTTGCTTTGGAGAGTACATATTCAGCTTGTCCGATCTGAGGTCGAAGGGCCAGCCAGTTTCACACAACGCGGTGTTGACTGAGTACGGGAAGTGCGCCCGCCGTGCAGGTTTCCAGGATGTGGGAAGCCATACACCACGCAAGAGCAAGGGTCGGATCATGTTTGAGAATGGCGCACCACTGGAACACATCAGCAACCTGCTGGGGCATTCCAACCCAGCCAGCACACTGTTTTACATCGGGTTCACGCAGGAGACTGCGGACACATTAGCGGGAGAATACTCTCTCGGGAAGGAGTGGTAATGATGAAAAAATGCACAACATCAGTGTTAACAGTTTTGGCCCTGCTGACATGTCAGCCACTGACAGCACACGCAGGCCGGATCACTATGAGCAACCCCGATGAACAGGAGTTAAAGGGCGGGAAGCGTCTTTGCACTTACGAGTCGCCACAGTATTTGTTTACGCTGGTGACTCGCTCGCAGTCCTGCCCATACTCGAAGACGTTCCAGACCGAAGATAATGAAAAGTAAGCGCTACTTAACTGAAATTAACCCTCACTTACACAAAGGTTAACTCAATCTTTGTTGTTCGCTCGCGCTTGTCGAATATCGATCACAGTCCCTTTCTGCCCGTCTTCCAGATTATGAAAAATAAACTCCCTTTGAGCCTCGCTCAGTTCTGGATTTTCCAACAAACGGCGCAAAGCATCGTGGAAGTTTTGCCAAAGCTGGCGCTCTTCGTTATTCATTACTGCTTCTCTTCCTCAGGTGAACTACGGATAAATTAAACCAGTTTTCACTGGTTTGACCACATCATAAGAGCAAGGAATTTCTGAATAGAGTACCGAAATAAAAAAACCGCCCAGACACGAGCGGCAGAAGTTGGACAACTTACATCAGGGATTACTTCGCATTAAGCGTAATCCATTCATTAGAAATTTGTATAGATAATGCAAAATAATACAAAATGTGAATGAAATGCTCTATCTTGAGAACGTGCGAAGTTTCTTTGTAAAACTGGGCATTTGCTCCCCTCTGGACGTGCGCGGACTCACTCCAGAGGATTCTTTTGCTTATGCGTTAGCGACTGCGTACAGCACATCAACCAGCTTTACGGCGTCCACATCATTCCAGACCCAATAAGATGATAACTGATGATGGTTATCGCTATCAGGCTTCCCTAAAACGCCCTGCACTATGGACTGATGATCCAGTGATGCCGTTACACGCACACTCTTTGCCATTTGCATAAAGTAGGTCTTCCCTTTCAGTCCTTCACGTTCAATTTTTTTCTTATGTGTGTCTACGTTCTGGGATGTGACTGTGATGTGCATAGCTTCTACTCTCTGATAGTTACAGTTTTTAGTTTGCTCTGTTATAAATATCAACAACCTTTTCAGCCACAGCCATTTGCTGCTCGGTAAATGTCGCCCCTCTTGCTTCCATAGCCCCCGCATAATGCATCAGGTTTCGTTGAACATCGTCGTGTAACATGATTTGCGAAGAAAGAACTATCGGTACACCATCTCGCAGAGCTAACTGCTCAACGCCATAGATAAATTCGGAAATTTTATCGCGGTTTCCCATCCATGATGGCAACCGCCCTTTCCCCTCGCTAACATCCCTTGCTGATCTGAGCTGATTTGCACCATGCATCCTTGATCTTGCCTGAACGTATCCACGGAAAACCAAGTAGGCAATATATGCAACAATCGACAAGCCTGCTGTAGGCCACGCCAAGACCAAAGCTACGATAAAAAGAATCGCGGTCATACAATATCATCCTCTGTTTTCAACACGGTCATACTGTGGCATTTCTTCTTAGTACAATTTTTTTCAAACCAGTTTGAGCGGCAATGAACAGAATAATCGCAGTCCCAAAACACCACATTGTAAAATTAGTGCCTGAAATTTCATGCGAAAAAGCAACGCCAGAGACCATTGCTACAAACTGAACGGCCATGAACGCCACTGGAGTAAGGTATGTGCGTATTGCTCTAAAGCGGGTAAGTTGTTTCGCGATCCAGTAGGCTATAAGGACTGCGGCAAGAGATTCAGAAACCTGATTAAGGAACATTGGTGATGTAAATGCACTAACGACAATAGCAAGGAAGATATATACGGAAATGCAGTAAACAAAAAATAAAATCTTACTTGAAAGAATATTCCCCACAGATATAACCTCAGTAAATTTATGGCTAAAGGCCCGTTTAGCATTAGGGTCTCAGAGTGCATTTGTTAAAATGATGACCCGTTAGCATCATTTTTTTAGCACACCAATTAAGATTAATCTCAATATATCATCATGTAAATAAATGTGAGTATTGTTTTCGTGCATGGTAGAGCGATGCTTAGATTAGCATTAATTATCAACAAATTACCAAACCTCTGGCATAGAAAACGCCGAAGGCATATCATCGGTGTTAACTTCGGGATAGGGCCAACTTGGCCCCTTTATGGCTGGCGGCTATCAGATAAATTTTCTGGCCTCTGCGACCATTTTCAACTCAGCCTCTTCTGCCTTCTTACGTTCAAGCCAGGCTTTCCCCTCCGGTGTGGCTAGAAATTTACGGGCATGGATCTTACGGTTGTTGCGCTTGGTAGCTGCTGCATTCTTCGCCATGACTGCCTCCAGATCAGCCCGTCGCTGGGCCATCAAAGAAGGCTACAAAAAAGTTCACTGAGAAGTAAACCTGCAAAATGCCACTGATAAACGGGTTCGACACCAATAGGTGACCATTACGTGCCGTGTTGGGCACATAAGGAGAGGCGGAGCATAGCGACTTCCGCAGTTAGCCCTAATCCCTTCACAGGGAGAAACGAGCTATATGTGATTCCCTCGCGGGAATGATGATGCCTTGTCATGGCTTCTTATCAGGTAGCCGTTGTGATCCGGTGGCTGAAACCGTGGCAGAGCCGGACTCTTTCCCGATCCGGTTAGTCTTCCCAACATTACGCCTGTTTATTCGCTGCAACGTCATCGCGACGTGTTGCATCATGGAGCGCCGCACGAAGCGCGAGCCACATTGACAAGGGTTCTGGGAAAGGATTAGAGACGCTGGCAACGTCATCGGCTTCAAGTTGTTGGCGGAACGATGCTACTGTTCACACTTTGTACGTGTTTGAGCCTGGAAACGACACGCCGCTATGAGTTAACATCCCAATTGCCACTATTAACCACAGCGGCAACTGTTACTGAAATAATCACTGATAAAAAGATCGTACATTGAGAGAGAAAATCTCCACAATGGATTGATTTATAAGGATTTTAATGTGTTGGTGCCGATAATAGGAGTCGAACCTACGACCTTCGCATTACGAATGCGCTGCTCTACCAACTGAGCTATATCGGCCCTGAAAGGACGGGATTCACGTCGGTGAACCACGGGGCAAAAGGTTAGATCTAACGAGGTGATGCGTCAATGCCCTTTGGAATCAAACGGCTACTTTTGCATCACCCCGCTGTTATTTACGCACGAATCGTATCGTCACCGAAACCGATCCACTTGTAGGTGGTCAGGGCTTCAAGGCCCATCGGTCCACGCGCATGCAATTTTTGCGTGCTCACCGCCACTTCCGCGCCCAGGCCAAACTGACCGCCGTCGGTGAAACGCGTGGAGGCATTCACATAAACAGCAGAAGAGTCGACCTCATTGACGAAACGGTTCGCATTACTAAGAGTACGCGTCAGGATAGCATCGGAGTGCTGCGTGCCATGCTCGCGGATATGGGCGATAGCATCGTCCAGGTCAGCAACGATTTTCACGTTCAGATCCAGCGACAAAAACTCATTGTCATACTCTTCTGCTTTAACCGGTACAACCGCCGCCGGACCCGATTGCAGCGCCGCCAGCGATTGCGCATCCGCATGCAAGGTAACGCCGCTTTCCGCCATCTGCTTGCTCAACGCAGGCAGGAAAGTGCCCGCAATATCCTGATGAACCAGCAGCGTTTCGACGGTGTTACAGGTACTCGGACGCTGGGTTTTCGCATTCACGATAATGTTCAGCGCCGGGGCAATCTCTGCCGTGTTATCAACAAAAATATGGCAAACGCCGATGCCCCCGGTAATCACCGGAATGGTGGACTGTTCACGACACAACTTATGCAGGCCAGCGCCACCGCGCGGGATCAGCATGTCGATGTATTTATCCATCTTAAGCATTTCATTGACCAGCGCGCGGTCCGGGCTTTCAATCGCCTGTACCGCGCCGGCGGGTAAACCGCACTCTTCCAGCGCCTGCTGAATCACTTTTACCGTTGCCGCATTGGTGCGCCAGGTCTCTTTACCGCCGCGCAGAATCGCCGCGTTGCCGGTTTTCAGGCACAGGGAAGCCACATCCACGGTGACATTCGGACGCGCTTCATAAATCACGCCAATTACGCCGAGCGGCACACGGCGACGCTCAATGCGCAGGCCGCTGTCCAGCAGACCACCGTCGATCACCTGCCCTACCGGGTCAGCCAGCTTACACACCTGGCGAACATCGTCAGCAATCGCTTTCAAACGCGCTGTCGTCAACGCAAGGCGATCAAGCAGCGCTTCGCTCAGGCCATTACGGCGAGCCTCCAGAACGTCCTGCTCGTTAGCAAGAATAATCTCGTCAGACTGTGCTTCCAGGTAATCGGCGATTTTTTCCAGTACGCGATTTTTTTCACGGCTGGAGAGCAATGCCAGCTTGTACGACGCTGCTTTAGCAGCGATGCCCATCTGTTCCAGCATACATCTGCTCCTTAACGGATAATCATATCGTCGCGATGCACGGCGACCGGGCCATATTCATAGCCGAGAATGGAATCAATTTGCTGCGAATGATGACCGGCAACGCGACGCAGCGCGTCACTGTTATAGCGGGTAACGCCATGTGCAATATCGCGACCTTCGAGGTTACGGATGCGGATCACTTCACCACGGGAAAAGTTGCCTGTCACGCTTTTAATCCCTTTTGGCAACAAGGAGCTGCCGCGTTCCAGGATAGCGGCTGTCGCGCCTTCATCAACGGTAATTTCACCTGCCGGAGGCGCGCCAAAAATCCAGCGTTTACGGTTTTCCAGCGGTGAAGCCTGCGCATGGAAAAGCGTCCCGACCTGAACCCCTTCCATCACATCGCCAATCACACCCGGCCTGCTGCCTGCGGCAATAATAGTATCGATACCTGCACGACAGGCGACATCCGCCGCCTGCAATTTGGTACCCATCCCGCCAGTACCCAGGCCCGATACGCTGTCACCCGCAATCGCGCGCAACGCATCATCAATACCGAACACATCCTTGATCAATTCAGCGTCCGGGTTATTACGCGGGTCAGCGGTAAAGAGACCTTGCTGATCGGTCAGAAGCAGGAGTTTGTCTGCGCCCGCCAGAATCGCGGCCAGCGCCGATAAATTGTCATTGTCGCCGACTTTGATTTCCGCCGTCGCAACAGCGTCATTCTCGTTGATGACCGGCACAATGTTGTTGTCGAGGAGTGCACGCAGAGTGTCACGCGCATTAAGGAAACGCTCACGGTCTTCCATATCGGCGCGGGTTAACAGCATTTGCCCAACGTGGATGCCGTAAATTGAGAACAACTGTTCCCATAGTTGAATCAGGCGGCTTTGCCCGACAGCGGCAAGGAGTTGTTTCGAGGCGATGGTGGCAGGCAACTCCGGGTAACCCAGGTGCTCACGCCCGGCGGCGATAGCGCCAGAAGTCACAATAACAATACGATGCCCTGCTGCATGTAGCTGTGCGCACTGGCGCACGAGTTCAACAATGTGGGCGCGGTTCAGGCGGCGGGATCCGCCCGTTAAAACACTGGTGCCGAGTTTCACTACCAGCGTCTGGCTGTCGCTCATGATTTCTGCCGTTCAACGTAGAAGAAAAAAAGTAAACAGTCTTTGTAACAGGATCAGAGCCAACTTCCAACTGGCAGTTTTAACAACTTAAGAAAATCCTTGAAGGCAATCAGAAAACCTACTTACAAAACTTGACGCTTTTATGACACTACCTGTAAAACCTGCTTTGTAAAAAAATAAATAAGAATTGTCATAAAACTTTAATTCGCAGACGTTAAAACCTACGTGAATTTTTCACTCGAGCGGCGACGTTCAGCGATCTAAAGCGCGTTAATTACAATTAATCAGGAAACATAATGAAAAAAACTACTTTGGCATTAATGATGATCGGCCTTGGTGTTGTTTCTGCTTCTTCCAACGCTGCGGAAATCTACAACAAAAATGGTAACAAACTGGATCTGTACGGCAAAATCAAAGCCATGCACTACTTCAGCGATGATACCACTCAGGATGGCGACAAAACTTACGTACGTCTGGGCTTCAAAGGCGAAACGCAGATCAACGATCAACTGACCGGTTTCGGTCGTTGGGAATCTGAATTCGCTGGCAACACCGACGAAAGCAGCTCTACTCAGAAAACGCGTCTGGCGTTCGCTGGCCTGAAAGCCAAAACCTACGGTTCTATCGACTACGGTCGTAACCTGGGTATCCTGTACGATGCAGCGTCTGTAACCGATATGTTCCCGGAATTCGGCGGTGACTCTCTGACCCGTACCGATAACTTCATGACCAAACGTACCACTGGCGTGGCTACCTACCGTAACACCGACTTCTTCGGTGCGGTTGACGGTCTGAACCTGGGCCTGCAGTACCAGGGTAAAAACGAAGGTTCCCGTGCTGCTTCTAAACAGAATGGCGACGGCTTCGGTACCTCCCTGTCCTACAACTTTGGCGGCAGCCCGGTTACTCTGATTGCTGCGTATGCCAAATCGGACCGTACTGATCTGCAGAACTCTCAGGCACTGGGTAAAGGCGCTAACGCGGAAGCGTGGATTTCTGGCGTGAAATACGACGCTAACAACATCTACCTGGCAGCTATGTACAGCATCGCGCAGAACATGACGCCAATCGGCAGCCGTGGTTTTGCTAACAAATCTGAAAACTTCGAAGCCGTTGCTCAGTACCAGTTCGACTTCGGTCTGCGTCCGTCCATTGGTTACGTACAGACCAAAGGTAAAGACCTGGAAAACGGTTGGGGCGATCAGGACCTGGTTAAATATGTTGACGTAGGCGCGACCTACTACTTCAACAAAAACTTCTCTGCGATGGTTGATTACAAAATCAACCAACTGGACAAAGGTGATTTCGCAACTTACGTCGGTTCAAGCTACGTTACCGACGACATCGTTGCTGTTGGCGTGACTTACCAGTTCTAAGTCTTATCGCATAAACGCACTTCACTGAAGAACATAAAGCACCGAACGATAACCTCGTCGGTGCTTTCTTTTTTCCGCCAGTATATGCAACAAAAAGCAAGATAGGGGCTATCGAAAAACCGTCGTGAAACAGCGCGCGACAGCGCGCCGTTATGCACACATGCCTGATTCAGAATGCCGTTTCCAGTGAATCGGTGACGCAATAGTCATCATCCACCAGTGGCAAATAGCGCCACTTATCAAACGCGGTACAGGGATGTGAAATGCCACAACCTACCCAGTCGCCGGGCTTTAAGGCATCCTCTTGCGGCAACAACAAATAGGCATGTTGATCGTTTACCTCGCTGATGCGCATGCCAGAAGCGGCGCGAGGAGCACTACCATCCACATTTCGCACCCACAGCGGATTCGGCAAGTCCTGATCAAAGGGCACATCGCGGCGTCCGAAATCAACAAACGCCAGGCCTGGCTCAGGGCGCGATAATACCCTCCCCCAGATCTCCAGCGCGGGTTCAAAATGATGACGAGCGCCCGGTTGGGCAAACGGCGCGATGCGGGCATATAACCCGTTATCGTGGGCCATATAGGCACCCGAACGAATCAGCGGTGTGATCGGTAGCGAGAGCCTCGCCTCGCTAAAACAGGCGCTGACCACATCAAACCAGGCGCCGCCTCCGGCGCTGAGAATAATAGTGTCGCTGCTGAACAGTTGCTCCCCGGCCAACAGCGCAGCCGTCGCGATCAGCATCTGGCAATAATCGCGCACCCTGGCGATACCCGCGGCATCACGCCCCGCACCCAGCGCGCCTTCATAGCCCGCCACGCCCACCAGTTGCAGGACCGGGCTTGCCGCTATCGCGGCGGCAATCTCCAGTGCTTGCGCGGATGAGCGACACCCCGTACGCCCGCCACTGACCGACATCTCCAGCAGAACCGCAATGCGACTGTCGCCGAGATGCTGTTCCAGCAAACGCACTCCCTCCAGCGAATCAACATAGCAAAGGAAGCCATGGTCAGGATGCTGCTTTTGCCACTCACCTATCCAGCGAATACCGGCAGGGTCGACCAGTTGATTGGCGAGAAAAACATTACGGATACCAAACTGGCGCAGCGCGCGAACCTGCGCAGGCGTTGCCGCACTCAATCCCCAGGCACCGCCTTCGGTGACGGCTCGACGCAGGATGGCGGGCGACATTGACGTCTTGCCGTGTGCTGCCAGCAGCACACCCTGTTCGCGACAAAAATCAGCCAACTGACGCAGATTATTCTCCAGCGCCGATTGCTTCATTAGCATCAATGGAGAAAACACGCTATCGCTGGCCAGTACCGGCGTCCCCACAGGTAACGGCGCATCGCCACGGCCTGCAACAGATTTAAAGCGTGGCGCAGGTTGCAGCGCATCCAGCAGACCGTCTGCCACCAACGGAAAATGAATCGACATAACGCCTCCGATCAATGCTCAAGAACACGCGATAAAAACTGCTGGGTGCGCGGATTTTGTGGATTAACGAATATCTGCTCTGGCGATCCTTGTTCCGCAATCACCCCCTGATCCATAAACACCACGCGGTCTGCGGTTTTGCGCGCAAAGCCCATCTCATGGGTGACCACCACCATGGTCATCCCTTCACGCGCCAGGCTGCGCATCACCTCCATGACTTCGCCCACCAGTTCGGGATCGAGCGCGGAGGTGGCTTCATCAAAAAACATAATTTTCGGCTCTACTGCCAGCGCCCTGGCGATCGCCACGCGTTGTTGCTGACCGCCGGAAAGTTGCGCCGGATAATAATGCGCGCGCTCAGCCAGCCCGACGCGCGTCAGGGCCGCCATGCCGCGTTTATTGGCCTCAGTCTCAGACAGCTTTTGCGCTTTTATCAGCGCCAGCGTCACGTTGCCGAGCGCGGTTTTGTGGAGAAACAGGTTGAACTGCTGGAACACCATTCCGACATGACCACAAATTTCCCGGCTGCGTTTATGGTCGTGCAGCGGCACATTGTTAACCCAGATTTCGCCCCCATCGGCCGTTTCCAGCCCGCTCATGATGCGTAACACGGTACTTTTGCCGGAGCCTGATGCGCCAATCAGCACCAGCACTTCGCCGGGCGAAACATCAAGGCTGATCTCTTTCAGCACCTGGGTGCTACCAAAAGATTTGGTAATACGGCTCAGCGTAATGGCGGAATTGCTCATGAGAACTGGCTCCTGGTTTGATGATGTTGAACCCAACGGGAAAGCGGAAAGCAGACAACGAAGTACAGCACGGCCACCAACGCATAAATCACTACTGGCTGACCGATACGATCAACGATCGCCTGGCCCTGGTGCATCAGCTCCGACATGCCAATCATGCTGACGATGGAGGTATCCTTAATCAGGGAAAGATACTGCCCCACCAGTGGTGGCAGTACGATGCCGCGCGTCTGTGGCAAGATCACGCTAAGAAAGGTCTGGCGTTTTGACAACCCGAGGATCCACGACACTTCCCATTGTCCTTTGGGTACCGCTTCGATCCCGGCGCGAAAGACTTCGGCGATATAGGCCCCTTGGTAAATACTCAAACCGAGGATACCGGCGGCAAATAAATTGATTTCATAGCCAAAATAGGCCACGCCAAAGTAGATAAACATCAGGGTGATCAACACCGGCGTGCCGCGAAATAACTCGGTGTAAAGCACGGCAATATGGCTGGCGACCGGGGCACGGCTGGTACGCAACACGGCGGCGAGCAGGCCAAGCAGCGTGCTGCCAATGATGGCCGCGACCGAAAGCAGCAGGGTGATCCACAGCCCCTCCAGTAGCAACGGCAACGAGGTCATTACCATATCGCTCATAGCGCATTCTCCCGTTTCAGTGGGTTAGTCAGCCATTTTTTTGCCCACCACCGGGCGGACTTTTTTACCGGCGTGACCAGTTGCGGATGAAATAAGCGGCTTCCCACCATGTTACCGAGCCAGGAAAAGAGATTACTCAGCAGCAGATAGACCAGCGCCACCACGCTGAACGTCTGGATATAAAGCAAGGTGCGGGCATTTATCACGGTGGCGGTGCCGGTCAATTCCGGCAGTGCAATGGCCGACAATAGCGACGTGCCGAGCAATAGCTGGATCAGGTTGTTAATAATGGCCGGCCACACGGCGCGCGCGGCCTGGGGCAACACCACACTCAGAAAGACCTGGCGGCGTGAAATACCTAAAATCCACGCGGCTTCCAGTTGCCCTTTCGGCACCGACTGTATTCCGGCGCGAAAGGTCTCCGACAGGTAAGCACCGACGTTAATGCCCAAAGCCAGCACCCCCGCGGTAAAGGCGCTCATGGTGATGCCGAGGGAAGGCAGACCAAAAAAGATGATGAAAATTTGCAGCAACACCGGCGTGTTACGGATAAATTCCACATAGCAGTGGCTCAGCCAGCGTAGCGGCGCTACCGCCGAGGCTTTCGCCAGCGCTGCCAGCAAGCCGAGTGCGACGGCCAGCACGAACGCGAGAAGAGTAACCTGTAACGTCAGCCAGGCGGCGGCCAGGAAGGTCTCGCCGTAACTCCACAGGGTTAGCCATTGATAACTCATGCATGGACTCCTTTCTGCGGTGTAGCAGACCAAAGGGCGCTACACCGCAGGCAATCAGAATTGCGGATTCAGTGGGTAACGCGGCTTATCACCAAACCATTTTTGATAGAGCGTGGCGTTCTCACCGGACGCGTTGATCTCAAACAGGAATTCATTGAGGTAGTTCAGCCATACCTGGTCGCCCTGCTTCACACCAAAGGCGTTATATTCCAGCGGCACCAGCGCTTCATTGGTGACCGTCAGGGTCGGATCAAGCTTGGCCTGATAAGCGAGGAAGTTGTTATCCTCAATCATTGCATCAGCCTGCCCCTGCCTCACCGCCAGAATGGCCGCCTGGGAAGAGTCGTATTCCTGAATTTTGACCTCAATGCCCATACTGCGCACTTCGTCTCCGTTGGTTGACCCTTTCACCGTAGCGATGGTCTTACCGGCCATATCATGCGCCGATTTGATGCCGCTCTCTTTACGGACCAACATCGCTTCGCTTGCCACAACATACGGGTGGGTGAAACCGATCTCTTTGGCGCGTTCCAGGTTGCGCGTGAAGTTACAGAACACCACGTCCACTTTGTTGGTTTGCAGGTTAGGGATGCGGTTGGCGCTGGTCGTGTTCACCATTTCCAGTTTCACGCCCATCTCTTTCGCCAGCGCTTTCGCCAAATCGACGTCGTAACCATCCGGTTTGCCGTCTTTATCGTAAAAACCGAAGGGAGCGAAACTCAGGCAATCACCCACGCGTAACGTGCCGCGTTGCAATACGGTTTGCAGCGTCGATTGGGGAGCCGCACCCGCCACTTGCTTCTCTTCCGTGGGGGTACAACCGGCAACGGCCAGCAGGGCCAGCGTTCCGGCGATGATTTTTAACGAAGTTGCATTCATTGTTTTGCTCGCTTATTAAATGGAGACGACATAAAAAGCATCAGTTATTAACGGGCAGCCCTGGTGTGGGCGAATAAATAAAAATCTCAGTGTGTTATCAGATAAATAATATTATTTTCGGTCGGCGCGAAAGCATTTCATATCCACTTCCACTTTGCAGTCGACGACTAAATCCTGCACGCTACAAATACGTGCCGGTGGGTTTCCGGTAAATATCTCGCTGAAAACTTTATTAAAGGAACTGAAATAACGTGCGTCGGTTAATACTGCCGTGACGTGTACCACATCCTCTACCCTGTACCCCGCCTCGCGCATAATGGACAGGCAGTTATCAAACGCCAGACGGGTCTGCTCAATGATCCCGCCTTCCACCACTTCGCCTTCGCGCATCGGCGTCTGGCCTGAGATATACAGCCAGCCATCGGCCTCAACGGCGCGTGCGAACGGCAGTTTTTGCCCGCCCGTACCAGTGCCGCCTTCAATGCCATAACGCTTAATCGTCATGCAATGCTGCTCCTTTTTGTTCTGAGAATCGCCATGAATACCGCGTCACAACCGTCTGGTATATCGGACTGTTATCTGCAATATCGGATAGAGCAAGATTTGCACAGGTTTTTTATTTTTGCAATATATCCCGATCAATTTAATTTTTTGTGGTGTTGTGGCGATCGCAAAATAAAAAATGAATGGGGGGAATGGCAGAATGAAAATGTTACCGGGGTCGTAATTTTAAAAAAAATAATTTGTGCACCATGCGCTAAAATGAGGCCCCAAAATAGAACAAAGAAATATAAACACCGGCAGTAAAATTTTAATTACCGGGGATGGGTTAACGACGACGCTGGGTGTATCATGCTTTTCTTTTTTATTGTCTTTACTGTCTGGCGCGACCGCCCGACTGCATCAGGAGAATTTGCTTATGCCGGACGAGAAGCCATCGCGTGCACGCGGTGTTGACCGGGTTATCGACATTTTTCACCAGTTGCATATCGCTCGTCAGCCGATGGCGATGCGCGATTTGATCGAGGCCACCGGCGCGCCGCGCTCCAGTGTATATGAACTTGTCAGCCTGCTCAGCGAGGCCGGGCTGCTGGAAGTGGATGCCGACGGCGCGGTGTTCTTTGGCCGTGAAATGCACTATTACGGTGCAGATTATATGGCACATAACGATCTTATCCGCCGCTCACATCAGTTAATGGTTGAACTGGTCGCCCGCCATGGCGAGACGGTGCAGCTCTGTATGCTGGAGGGGAATAAGTACACCGTCGTGCTGTCGGAAAGTAATGCCCACCCGTTCAAAATCACGTCGGATATCGGCGTGCGGGTACCGATCACCTGGACGGCGACAGGCCGTCTGTTACTCAGTAATTGGTCGGACAGCGCTATTCTCAACCTTATCCCCGAAGAAGATTACCGTCTGGCGAACGGGCAAGTGCTCGATAAACAAGCCTTCCTGGAAGATATTCATCGTGCCGGACAGCAGGGCTATTGTCTGACTGAGGGGTTGTCGGAGAGTTTTACCTGCTGTATGGCGGCGCCGATTCGTTCTCGTAGCGGGCAGGCGGTCGCGGCGATCTGTTTTATGGTGAGTCGCGATACACCGGAGGAGCGCCGTCAAATGTTGCTCAAAGAGTTGATCGTTTCCGGCCAAAAACTGTCGGATTTCACCTGAGTCCGGCATGTTTTCCCTGCTCCGGCAGGCGGAAGCGCAGCCATCAACAACAACATCGCCAGTTGCGTTGAGACGTAAAAAATCCGGAATCAGCGGGCTGAATCCGGATTGTCTCTTGTCGGGAAATCTTTTTACTGCGCTTACACCGTCAGGTTAATCTCGTCAGAGAAATTTTCCGCAGGCTCCAGTTTCAGCTCCAGCGCCGCAAGGACCTCGCGGGCGCGACCATGAAACTCACGAAGCGTATGCTCCAGCCGGTCAGTCACTTCTGAATCTTTTATCTCGGTTGCTTTCCAGTTCCCGTCTTTATCGTACAGCCCAAAATGGTAGCTATAGGTAAAACGGTCTTGGTGCGCTTCCATTTCCATCCACCAGCCCCAAAATTCACGCTTCTCCGGCGCGGGCTTTACATTGACGCATACGGCCAGGCAATCAAAAAAGAAGCGATTATCGGCACACTGTTCTTCCCGAATATACGGGCCTAGCGCGGTAAACCTTTTAATGAGTTTGCTCTTGGGATGTCCACTCGGTAACGTCATTGCGATCTCCTTATGTGATGCAACTGTTTTACCAAATCAATCGAAATTAGCAATCCATTAACGTAATCTATCATTGATCCAGTCGGTAATGTCCCGCAGCGCCTTATCAAAATTGCGATAAACCGGATTAAACGGGATTTCGAGTAATTTACCATCCGCAGATGACGACGTGATTAAACGCGACTCCTCCTCCGGGCTGAACGGATCGTTTTTCCAGAAGCCAGACAGCATCGGCGTCGGGCAGCGCCGCCCCAGTAACCCCTGCGTTTTTAGCGAATAGCGATTCAGCTCAACATACAGTGACTCATCCGACGCATTGTGCATGCCAAGCCGACTGGCGAGCACGTCCATATACATCTCCGGCACACGCCCCAGTTGCTGGGGGTTAGTGAGCAGCGCGTGCACTACTGGCCCCAGACAGGCCACGGCTTTCAGGCGCGGAGACTCCAGATAACCAAGGCGGACCGCCACGTTGGCACCAAAGCGGAAACCAAACGCTGCCACGCGTGTATGGTCAACCCACGGAATGTTCGGCAGCGCTTTCAGCACGTGTTGATGCAGCAGGCTCGAATCCTGGGTGAGTTTCCATTTTGAGGAGAACCCCACAGAAGGCATATCCAGCGTCAGCATGGCGATGCCTTTCGGCGCAAAATAGCGTTCATACAGGTTGTAGTAATCGCTTTGCAGGCCATCCAGCCCGCCGCACATCAGGACAGTGGGAAAAGGCCCCTCCCCTTTGGGCATATGCAAGAAGCCAATCACCGGCGAACCGCCGGGAATCGCAAATTCCATCTCTTTCATGGTGCCCGGCAGACGTTGCGCTGCTTCTTCATAGGCGCGATTCGCCAGCGCCTGAGCCTGCTCTGCCAGCACATCCCCTTTAATATGCGGATAAGCGGCGATGCTATAGAGGTTTGACGCATGCAGCCAGTGCTGGCCGCTGAGGGTGGTATCCTGCTCCTGGCTGGCTTTTTGCTGCCACTGCATAGCCTGAGTGGACCATTCGTAGATCCAGTTGCCGCCGCGATAACCGACCACCGTATCGTAAAGTTCAGGATCGGTATGTTCCGCCGTGCTCATGGCGATCCGCGCCTGTACGTCCAGGATCTCTTTCGGATCAACGCCCCGCCAGATCCACATCAGTCGGTTGATCATCCGATACCAGTGGGGCGCATTGTTACCGTCAAGGGTGGATTCTACAGGCGACTGTTTGCTATGGGTAAGGCGACGCACCAGCGTTGAGGTTTCCGGGTGCTTGAAGCGGGGTTTGAACAGGGTTTCGCTGAGGTTAGCTTGTGGCATTACGCGCAGCCTCCATGAATACGTCGATGACGGTATTGTAACCTGGTGGATGCGAAAAAAAACAACGCCCGGCGATGCCAGGCGTTGTAAATAATCATAAAGAGAGGATTAACGACCAGAGATAGGCGGAACGAAGACCACGCCCATATCCCACGGCTGTTCAATCCAGGTATCCTGCGGGATATCAATCACGTAATCGTCAACCAGCGGACGCCCGGCCGGTTTAGCGAAAATAGTGACGAAGTGCGCTTTTGGGTACATTTCGCGGATAGCCACCGCGGTGCCGCCGGTATCGACCAGATCATCAATAACGATGAAACCTTCACCATCACCCTCTGCGCGTTTGATAATTTTCATTTCGCGCTGGTTGTCGTGGTCATAACTGGAAATGCAAACGGTATCGACATGGCGAATACCCAGTTCACGTGCCAGTAATGCGCCCGGAACCAGACCACCACGGCTAACGGCAATAATGCCTTTCCACTGTTCAGAAGGCATCAGGCGGTTTGCCAGTTTGCGTGCATGAATCTGCAACATGTCCCAGGTGACGACGTATTTTTCGCTCATGTGAAGTGTCCCAGCCTGTGTATATACGGCTTAAAAAGTGTTCTACGGGGAAATAGGTTGCGCGAGATTATAGAGATCTGTCGCGCTAAAAACCAGTGTTACCGGGCCGGGCTGGCGCTTTTTACGCGACGCGTACTAACAGAGAGACAATAAAGTGGTATTCTCAAGTCCATCTCGCAATCCGGCCTTGTGATTGTTCTGTAGTTTAACCCTCGGACCTGCAAAATATGCTGGCAGGCCTTTTAAAGGAGACTCATCGTGTCTGAATTGTCTCAACTATCGCCACAACCGCTGTGGGATATTTTTGCCAAAATCTGTTCTATTCCTCATCCGTCTTACCATGAAGAAGAACTCGCCGCGCACATCATGGGCTGGGCGAAAGAAAAAGGCTTGCATGCGGAACGCGATCAGGTTGGCAATATTCTGCTGCGCAAACCGGCAACGGCAGGTATGGAAAACCGCAAACCGGTTGTGCTGCAGGCGCACCTGGATATGGTGCCGCAGAAAAACAACGACACCGTACATGACTTCACCAAAGACCCGATTCAGCCCTACATCGATGGCGAATGGGTAAAAGCGCGCGGCACTACGCTTGGCGCTGATAACGGTATCGGCATGGCATCCGCCCTGGCAGTGCTGGCGGATGACCGCGTTGAGCATGGTCCGCTGGAAGTGCTGCTGACCATGACCGAAGAGTCCGGCATGGATGGCGCGTTTGGTTTGCAGCCCGGCTGGTTGCAGGCTGATATTCTGATCAACACTGACTCAGAAGAAGAAGGCGAAATCTACATGGGTTGCGCCGGCGGTATTGATTTCATCACCACCCTGCCGCTCTCCCGCGAAGCGGTACCTGCGGGCTACCAGACGTTCAAACTGACCCTGAAAGGGCTGAAAGGCGGCCACTCCGGCGGCGATATTCATCTGGGTCTCGGTAACGCCAACAAATTGCTGGCGCGCTTCCTGGCAGGCCACGCGACTGAGCTGGACCTGCGTCTGGCTGATTTCAACGGCGGTACCCTGCGTAACGCGATCCCGCGTGAAGCCTTCGCCACGTTTGCCGTTCCGGCCGATAAAGCTGAACAATTGAAAACACTGGCAGCAACTTATCAGGACATCCTGAAAAACGAGCTGGCGATGAAAGAGAAAAACCTGGTGGTACTGCTGGATAGCGTTTCCAGCGACAAGCAGGCGCTGACCGCTGCTTCCCGCGATAGCTTCATTCAATTGCTGAACGCCACGCCAAACGGTGTGATCCGTAACTCCGACGTTGCCAAAGGCGTGGTCGAGACCTCCCTGAACGTTGGCGTGGTCACCATGCAGGACGACAGCGTGGAAATCATCTGTCTGATCCGCTCTTTGATCGATAGCGGCAAAGATTATGTGGTGAGCATGCTGGAATCGCTGGGCAAACTGGCTGGTGCAAAAACCGCTCCGAAAGGCGGCTACCCTGGCTGGCAGCCGGATGCGAACTCACCGGTGATGCATCTGGTGCGTGAGACCTATCAGCGTCTGTTCAACAAGACGCCGAACATTCAGATCATTCACGCCGGTCTGGAATGTGGTCTGTTCAAAAAACCGTACCCGGATATGGATATGGTTTCTATTGGGCCCACCATCACCGGTCCGCACTCCCCGGATGAGCAGGTACATATCGAAAGCGTGGGCCATTACTGGACGCTGCTGACCGAGCTGCTGAAAGCTATTCCGGCGAAATAAGTCGTATTGTCCGCACCTTGTACTGGTGCGGACACTTCCCTTTTCTCTTCCTGTTACCTTCTTATTTTCACGCTTATCACAGCCCCAGCACCAACTGACGTTCTAATTGCGGATCGAGCAGCGTCACATGCAACCCCACTAAACGCACGCCGCGCCCGCTGCGCCGCTCATTCCAGGTTTTCCGCGCCGTCGCCAGCAAATCGTCTTTATTTAAGCGTGGCCAGACGTGTTCCTGGGTGGTGAGCTGGAAATCGGCAAACTTGAGTTTGACTCCCTGCCGGGCAATCAACAGATCGGGTTTTATCTTTGCCAGCCGCCGTTCCAGTTCCGGATAAAGGTGCTGGTTGATAATGGCTTCACACTCTTCCCACTCATGAATGTCTTCTATCAGCGTACGCTCCACGCCAACCGATTTGCGCAGCCGGTCGCTACTGATATGTCGCTCATCAATCCCCTGACTGCGCTCCCACAACACGCGGCCAAATTTACCGAAGCGTTTTAGCAACATCGCCAGGTCACTGTTCTGCACATCTTCGCAGGTACGCAGTCCAAGCGTTTCCAGTTTTGCCGCCGACACCTTGCCAACGCCCGGAATTTTACTGAGTGGCAGCGTACGTAAAAACGCCGGTACATCCGCAGGGGCAATGACATATTGCCCGTCAGGTTTATTCAGATCGGAGGCGATTTTCGCCAGGAACTTCACTGGTGCAATCCCGGCCGATGCGGTGAGTTGGGTTTCGCGGAATATGGTCCGGCGAATCTCTTCTGCCATTAACGTTGCCGAACCGTGGCAGTGGGGGCTGTCGGTCACATCCAGATACGCTTCATCCAGCGACAGGGGCTCAATCAGGCTTGTATAACGGGAAAAGATTTCGCGGATCTGGTGAGAGGCTTCCCGGTAGGCTTCAAAGCGCCCCGGTAATAAGGTGAGATGCGGGCAGAGCTTTAACGCCATTGCCGTGGGCATGGCGCTGCGCACGCCATATTTACGCGCCGGATAGTTAGCCGTGCTGATAACGACGCGCTGAACCCGGCTGCCGCCGATAGCGATAGGGATATCCCGCAGAGCCGGGTTATCACGCATCTCCACCGCCGCAAAAAAGCAGTCCATATCGACATGTATGATTTTGCGCATACGCTCACCTTATCAGATACTGGATAAGTATACAGCATCATTACCCATAATGAGAAGAGTGAGGAAAAAAGTGGGTTCGCAGTGAAAAAAACGCCCAATAGCGCTGTTATTTCTGGGGTTTTCATCAGACAATATTTAACAGGGGGACCGCTGCTAAAAACTAATTTGTAAACTCAGCGATCCGGGCTTGCGAAAAACTACCGTGATGCTACTGTGGGCGCACCCAATCCAGATTAATCTGAATTTATGGGATTCTTTTGCCGTCCTGGCAATGTGGTAACCGTTTTATCAAGGAAACAAGCAGTATGCGCAAAATCGCATTTTTTCTTGCGATGCTTCTGATGCCGTGCGTCTCGTTTGCCAGCTTATTAAGCAGCAATGGTTCAACAACGCCGATCAGCAAAGAATATAAGCAGCAGTTGATGGGGTCGCCGGTATACATCCAGATCTTCAAAGAAGAGCGTACCCTTGATCTCTACGTCAAAATGGGTGAGCAATATCAGCTCCTCAATAGTTACAAAATTTGTAACTACTCCGGCGGCCTGGGTCCGAAACAGCGTCAGGGCGATTTCAAAAGCCCGGAAGGGTTCTATTCCATTCAGCGCAGCCAGCTAAAACCGGATAGCCGTTTTTATAAAGCCATCAACATTGGTTTTCCTAACGCCTATGACCGTGCCCACGGTTATGAAGGGAAATACCTGATGATCCACGGCGCGTGCGTGTCGATTGGCTGCTACGCCATGACCGATTCGCAAATCGACGAGATTTTCCAGTTCGTCACCGCCGCGCTGGTGTTTGGTCAGGAAAGCGTGCAACTGAGCATCTACCCGTTCCGTATGACGGACGCGAATATGCAGCGTCACAAATATTCGACCTATGCGAAATTCTGGGAACAGTTAAAACCGGGTTATGACTTCTTCCAGCAGACGCAGAAACCGCCTGTGGTCTCTGTTGTTGACGGGAACTACGTGGTCAGCAAACCGCTGAGCCACGAAGTTATTCACCCGCAGTTGGCGTCAAACTATACGCTCCCCGAGACAAAATAATGCCCATTCGCCTGGCATAATCTTTTGCCAGGTTTCATTGCCCGTTAGCGGCTGGGTAGCAATCACGGTAACCACATCGTTAGGTGTGGTTTCCCGCTGAAAATCAATTTCCACATCCTGATCCAGCAGTTTCGCCACGCCAAACGGTGCCCGACGGGTAATGCAGAACAGATTGGTCGAGCAGAACGCCATGACATAACGCCCATCCGACAGCAGCATATTAAAAACACCCTTCCCACGCAGTTCAGTCGCCAGCGTCGCGATGTATTTAAATACCGCTTCCATATTGCCCGGAGTACGCGGATAGCGCGTGGTGAGTTTGTGCAGCAGCCAGCAGAAAGCTTTTTCGCTGTCGGTTTCCCCGACAGGACGAAAGTTGCCGGTCTCCAGCGATTTATACCCGGTTAACTGCCCGTTATGGGCGTAGGTCCAGTTGCGTCCCCAGAGTTCACGGGTAAAGGGGTGCGTGTTTTCCAGCGCCACTTCACCACGGTTCGCCTGGCGAATATGGGCCACCACCGAGCAGGACTTTATCGGGTACTCCTGCACCAGACGGGCAATCGGAGAGTTAAAGCTGGGTTGCGGGTCTTTAAACGTACGACAGCCTTTGCCTTCGTAAAAGGTGATACCCCAGCCATCTTTATGCGGCCCGGTTCCCCCACCGCGCTGAACAAGCCCGGTGAAACTAAAGCAAATATCGGTTGGCACATTGGCGCTCATCCCGAGCAGTTCGCACATTCAACACCCCCAAACGCCCAAATATGGAGAAGGCGTAATTGTCGCAGCCAGTTTGAACACGGACAGCGCGTAAGAACCGGAGCGTACACCAGGTACGAGAGGATTCTGAACACAGCCCTGGTTCAAACTGGCAAATAAAATAGCCTTCTTACGCTTTTACCATCTCTTTTTCGATCAGCATAATCAGGATATGGATCACTTTAATGTGGATTTCCTGAATGCGGTCGGCGTAACCAAAGTGCGGTACACGGATTTCAACGTCGGCAGTACCTGCCATTTTGCCGCCGTCTTTACCGGTCAGGGTGATGACTTTCATGCCCTGCGCGCGCGCCGCGTCAATCGCTTTAATGACATTACCAGAATTACCGGAAGTAGAAATACCTAACAGTACATCCCCTGCACGGCCAACGGCTTCAACATAGCGAGAGAAAACATGGTCGTAACCAAAGTCATTACTGACGCAGGAGAGATGGCTCACATCAGAAATCGCAATCCCCGGATAACCCGGACGGTTTTCACGATAGCGTCCCGTTAACTCTTCGGCAAAGTGCATCGCATCACAGTGGGAACCACCATTGCCGCAGGACAATACCTTACCGCCGGCTTTGAAGCTGTCAGCCAGCAGAACCGCTGCACGCTGAATGGCGTGAATATTGGCATCGTCTTTTAAAAAGTTTGCCAGCGTTTCCGCTGCTTCGTTCAGTTCGTTACGAATCAGATCCTGGTACATGAGGATATCCTTCAGTATGAAAGCAGTATGAATATAAATTCTCGCGCGCAGTTTACCGGATAGCATGGCAAGCGAGAAGCTAAAGCCATGGTGATCGTCGGGGGTTTTCGTTTTTCGTGCCACATTCCTCCCCAACAATGTGAACCAGGTTGTAATTATTTTGTAAACACATTGCTAAAAGAAATAACATCCACTACAACCATATCATCACAAGTGGTCAGACCTCCTACAAGCAAGGGAGCTTTTCTCTATGATGATTTTGAGTCTTCTCGCAACTGTTGTCCTACTCGGCGTGTTGTTCTATCACCGGGTGAGTCTGCTGCTCAGCAGCGTAATCCTCCTGGCATGGACTGCCGCGCTTGGCGCTTCAGGTCTGTGGTCCATCTGGGTATTGGTGCCGTTGGCCATTATCCTTGTGCCCTTCAACTTTGTGCCGATGCGTAAATCGCTGATCTCTGCGCCAGTCTTCCGCGGCTTTCGTAAAGTGATGCCGCCGATGTCCCGTACGGAAAAAGAAGCTATCGATGCCGGTACAACCTGGTGGGAAGGCGATCTGTTCCGCGGTAATCCTGACTGGAAAAAACTGCACAATTACCCGCAGCCGCGCCTGACCGCCGAAGAACAGGCCTTTATTGATGGCCCGGTGGAAGAAGCCTGCCGTATGGCTAACGACTTTCAGATTACCCATGAAATGGCCGATTTACCGCCAGAACTGTGGGCGTATCTGAAAGAACATCGCTTCTTCGCGATGATCATTAAAAAAGAGTACGGCGGCCTGGAATTCTCCGCTTACGCCCAGTCCCGCGTATTACAAAAACTTTCCGGGGTTTCCGGTATCCTGGCGATCACCGTCGGCGTACCTAACTCTTTAGGGCCGGGCGAACTGCTGCAACATTACGGCACCGAAGAGCAGAAAAATCATTACTTACCCCGTCTGGCGCGTGGACAGGAAATTCCGTGCTTCGCACTGACCAGCCCGGAAGCCGGTTCTGATGCGGGCGCCATCCCGGACACAGGCGTCGTCTGCATGGGCGACTGGCAGGGTGAACAGGTGCTCGGTATGCGCCTGACCTGGAACAAACGCTATATCACGCTGGCGCCTATCGCGACCGTACTGGGCCTGGCGTTTAAACTCTCTGACCCGGAAAAACTGCTGGGTGGCGAAGAAGATCTCGGTATTACCTGTGCGCTGATCCCCACCAACACCCCGGGCGTTGAAATTGGTCGTCGTCACTTCCCGCTGAACGTCCCGTTCCAGAACGGTCCGACGCGTGGTCAGGATATCTTCGTACCGATTGATTACATCATCGGCGGTCCGAAAATGGCCGGACAGGGCTGGCGTATGCTGGTGGAATGTCTGTCCGTGGGCCGTGGTATCACCCTGCCATCCAACTCCACGGGCGGCCTGAAATCGGTGGCGCTGGGTATTGGCGCCTATGCTCATATCCGTCGTCAGTTCAAAGTCGCTATCGGTAAGATGGAAGGGATCGAAGAACCACTGGCACGTATCGCGGGTAACGCCTATGTGATGGATGCCGCTGCCGCGTTGATTACGTATGGCATTATGCTCGGTGAGAAACCGGCGGTGCTCTCCGCCATTGTGAAGTATCACTGTACTCACCGTGGCCAGCAGTCAATCATTGACGCAATGGATATCGCTGGCGGTAAAGGCATTATGCTCGGCGAAGGCAACTTCCTGGCTCGCGCCTATCAGGGCGCACCGATTGCCATCACCGTTGAGGGGGCCAATATTCTGACCCGCAGCATGATGATCTTCGGTCAGGGCGCGATTCGCTGCCATCCGTACGTGCTGGATGAAATGGCCGCCGCGCAAAACAATGACGTGGATGCGTTCGACAAACTGCTGTTTAAACATATCGGGCATGTGGGTAGCAATAAGATGCGTAGCTTCTGGCTGGGGCTGACGCGCGGGTTGACCAGTTCGGCCCCGACCAGCGATTCAACCAAACGCTACTATCAGCATATCAACCGCTTAAGTGCCAACCTCGCGCTGCTGTCGGATGTGTCGATGGCGGTACTGGGCGGTAGCCTGAAACGTCGTGAACGTATCTCGGCACGTCTCGGGGATATCTTAAGTCAGGTGTTCCTCGCCTCTGCGGTGCTGAAACGCTATGACGATGAAGGCCGCCATGAGATGGATCTGCCGCTGGTGCACTGGGGCGTACAGGACGCACTGTATCAGGCTGAACAGGCGATGGACGATCTGCTGGCCAACTTCCCGAACCGTGTGGTCGCGGGTCTGCTGCGGGTGGTGATTTTCCCGACCGGTCGTCACTATCTGGCACCGTCCGATAAGCTGGATCATCAGGTCGCTAAGATTCTGCAAACGCCGTGCGCCACCCGTTCGCGTATTGGTCGTGGTCAGTACCTGACGCCGAGCGAACATAACCCGGTCGGTCTGCTGGAAGAGGCGCTGCTTGACGTGATTGCCGCCGACCCGATTCATCAGCGCATTTGTAAAGAGCTCGGTAAAAACCTGCCGTTCACACGTCTGGACGTGCTGGCAAGAGAGGCGCTGGCCGGCGGGCTTATCAATCAGGACGAAGCTGAGATCCTGACAAAAGCCGAAACCAGTCGTCTGCGCAGTATCAATGTCGACGATTTCGAACCGGAAGAGCTGGCAACGCAGCCGGTAAAAACACCGGAAAAGGTGCGCAAGCCTCAGGCTGCATAACGCCCCCTTCGAAGAGACCCTGACCCCGCTTCGTGCGGGGTTTTTTATTACCACAAATTCCCTTTTTCTCGTGCTAAAGTGTAAAAATGCTGTTTAAGGGGAGCTTAAATCGTGCCTGGTTTAAAAATTACGCTGTTGCAACAACCTTTAGTCTGGATGGACGGTCCGGCCAATTTGCGCCATTTCGACCGCCAGCTTGAAGATATCACCGGGCGTGATGTGATAGTCCTGCCGGAAATGTTCACCACCGGTTTTGCGATGGAAGCGGCGAAGCAGTCGATGCCGCAAGAAGACGTTGTGGCGTGGATGCAGGCCAAAGCGCTCCAGACGAACGCGCTGGTCGCGGGCAGTGCCGCGCTGCAAACAGAGCGCGGCCCGGTTAACCGTTTCCTGCTGGTCGAGCCGGAAGGGGCTGTTCATTTCTATGATAAGCGCCATCTGTTCCGTATGGCCGATGAACATCACCATTACGAAGCCGGTAACGAGCGCGTGGTCTTTGAGTGGCGCGGCTGGCGTATTTTACCGCTGGTCTGTTACGACCTGCGCTTCCCGGTCTGGTCGCGCAATCGCGATGATTACGATCTGGCGCTGTATGTCGCCAACTGGCCTGCGCCGCGTTCGCTGCACTGGCAATCGCTATTGGTGGCACGCGCTATTGAAAACCTGGCGTATGTCGCGGGCTGCAACCGTGTGGGTACCGATGGCAACGGGCATCATTATCGTGGCGACAGCCGGGTCATTAACCCGCAGGGCGAGGTTATCGCCACCGCCGAGCCGCACCAGGCTATCCGCATTGATGCCGAGTTGTCGATGGCCGCATTAAAAGAGTACCGCGAGAAGTTTCCCGCCTGGCAGGACGCCGATCCGTTTACGCTTGGGTGATATGACGTTCCCCTTTACCCGTTCACGTGGCCGAAGTTGACATGTCGCCATGAACATAAGGTGAACGGAATGACCATCAGAGCCGCATTTTCCCCCTCACACTAACCCTCTCCCCAAAGAGGAGAGGGGACCGTTCGTGCTCGTATTTTTGGGGGGATTCCTCTGCCCCGGGGGGAGGGAGAAAACCGGTCGTAGCCCGGATCAGGCGCCTGCGCCGCCATCCGGGAATTGTCCCCGGTGGCGCTGACGCTTACCGGGGCTTCAAGATAATTCCCCCCTCTTTCAGGGAAACACTGAATTACATTAACGCTCTCACCGCTTCACTGTATGCCCGCAACGCGTGCGCCACATCCTGCTGCAGCACGCTCTCGGCCGGATGATGGCTGATCCCTCTGTCACAACGCACAAATAACATAGCCGATGGCCAGCGTTCCGCAATCGCGATGGCATCATGCCCGGCACCGCTTGGCAGCAACAGCACGCGCCCCTGCACCGCCTCAACGGCACCAGCCAGCACATTACGCAGATGCGTATCACAAGGTGTTGCCGCAATGGAGTAAAAAATATCGTAGCTAAAACCAACGCCACGTGCCTGCCCAATGCGCACGGCCTCATCCAGCAGGGCGTTTAACAGCGTCTCCCGCAGATCATCGTTCGGGCTGCGGATATCCAGCGTCAACGTCACTGCCCCTGGGATCACGTTCACCGCACCGGGTTCACACTGCAGCGTACCGACCGTTGCCACCAGCTCCGGGCCAGACTCCCGCGTTTTTTGTTCAACAAATCCGATCCACTGGGCGGCGGCGGTCAATGCATCGTGACGATGGCTCATCGGCACGGTGCCCGCATGCCCCGCTTCCCCGCTAAACCGACAGGTCAACCTGCGCGCACCGTTGATCGCGGTGACCACGCCGAGCGGCAGATCTTCTTGCTCAAGTACCGGCCCCTGCTCGATGTGCAGCTCCAGATACGCGGAAAAATCCTCACGGGCACGTTCCGCCGTGGCGATACGTGTAGGCTCCAGACCGGCATTGACCATCGCCTGCGCCACGCTTATCCCCTGCGCATCTTCGCAATCCAGCCAGCCCTGCGGCCAGGTGCCGGTCAGCCCCCGGCTTCCTAACAGCGTGATGTTAAAGCGCGTGCCCTCTTCATCAGCAAACCCGACGATCTCAATGGCCTGTGAACCACGCAAACCCTGACGGTGCAGCCAGTCCACCACTTCGATGGCAGTCAGCACGCCGAGCATGCCGTCGTAGCGTCCGGCGTCACGAACGGTGTCCAGGTGCGATCCGAGCAACACCGCCTGTGCACCGTCGCTTGCCGCTTCGTAGCGTCCGCAAATATTGCCTACCGCATCCTGCCAGGTGAGCATTCCCGCATCCTGCATCCACTGCGCCACCTGCGCGTTCGCCCGCAAATGTTCGCAAGAGAGGTAAACCCGGGTGAGTTGACCCGGCGTTTCACTGATCTCTGCCAGCGCATCGCAACGCGTCATTACCCGGTGCGCAGCGCGGTCAGCCTCATCGGCAGTCATCATCATGCCACCCCTTCGTAGACATCCCAGGCGGCCTGCATTCCCGCGCCCTGTACAGTGCGCAGGCCCAGACGGTTAAGCACCGCTTCCAGAGCTGTGAGGGTTTGCAGCACACAATCTTTGCGCGCGTTATACCCCATAGTGCCAATACGCCAGATTTTGCCCTGTAGCGGGCCAAACGAGGTGCCGATTTCAATGTGGAAATCATCCAGCAGGCGCTTACGCACCTCTTCACCATGCACAACCGACGGGATCATCACCCCGAGTACGTTATTCATCTTGTGATGAATATCGCCAAACACCTCCAGCCCCATTCCCTGGATCCCCGCCAGCATGGCGCGGCCATGTAATTCGTGGCGGGCAATCAGCGCGTCCATCCCCTCTTCCAGCATGATGCGTGCGCACTCACGGGCGGCAAACAGCATGCTGGTGGCTTCGGTATGGTGGTTCAGGCGTTCCGGCCCCCAGTAGTCCATCACCATGCCGAGATCGAAATAGTTGGAGTAGATCATCTCGTCATCGCCGTCCTGATGCGTATCGGTACGGATCCCCTGCTCTACGCATTTGCGTGCGCGAATGGCCTCTTCCATTTGTGGGCTCAGGGTGATGGGCGAACTGCCCGACGGACCGCCCAGGCATTTCTGCAAACCCGCGGAGACCGCATCCAGCCCCCAGGCATCGGTCTCCAGCGCGTTACCGCCGAGCGATGCGGTGGCATCGGTATAAAACAACACGCCATGACGGCGGCAAATCTCGCCCAGATTTTCCAGCGGCTGCAGCATTGTGGTAGAGGTATCACCCTGCACCGTCAGTAACAGGCGAGGCTTAACACGCTTGATGGCGTCTTCAATCTGATCGGGCGTAAAAACGTCCCCCCAGGGCACCTCGATGGTGTGTACTTCCGCACGGCAGCGACGGGCGATTTCACATAACAGATGCCCGAAACGGCCAAAGACCGGTACCAGCACCTTGTCGCCAGGGCGGATCGCAGAGACGAGGATCGCTTCGATCCCGGCGCGCGAGGTGCCATCTACCAGCATGGTCCAGCGGTTTTGCGTGCGGAATACCTCGCGGTAGAGGGCCATTACCTCATTCATATAGCCGGTCATAACCGGGTCATACTGCCCCACCAGTTGGCTCGCCATGGCACGTAAAACGCGCGGGTCGGCGTTGATAGGTCCCGGCCCCATCAGTAAACGGTGAGGCGGGTTAATTTGCGCAGAGTGCTGAGAGTCGAACATGGACACATCCTTTGGTATACAAAAGTGATCGTCATGAAACAAAAGATTCTTAGTGCTACTTTCTGCAACTAATGTGCCACAGAGGAAATGAAGACACCAGCCTGCTATTGCGCTGATTTCGTCCTTTTTCAGCGCGGATTAACGTTATCTGCTCGCACCATAACGATCCCCTGAACGGGTGCAAAAGCACCAATACAGTGCGTCATCGTTGCTCCAGTTCGTCGAGTTCTGTATACAGCGATGCGATGTTATGGATACGCTGACGTCCCTCCGTCAGGGCGCTGTGCAGTAACGCATTCGCCAGTAAATTCACCAGACTCATGGCACTGCTGTAGCTATCGAACGCCGATACGCTGTCGAGCGGCAGGCCGAAGTGCCAGCGGGCAAGCGTGGTAATGCCCGCCGCCTGCGGTTCGCTGATGGCAACAGTCGGCACGCCCTGTTTGTGCAGCGCTTCCAGTACCGGGCGGATAACCCGTGGACGACGGCGAAAAGCGACCACCACCACCACATCCTGCGGGGTGATATCCACTAACTCTTCTGCCAGTGTCTGCCCCGGCTGAGGCATCAGACTGACCTGACCACGGATTTGCATCAGTTGCTGGCGCAGATGCAAGGCCACCGGCGCGCTGTTACGCAGACCAAGAATAAAGACGCGCTGCGCTGCGCCCAACGCCTGTACCACATCGGCAAACTGCACGGCATCCAGCGCATTCACCCACTGGGTCAGGTTCGCCATCTCCTGCTTGTAGTGTCGCGCCAGCAAGGTGTTACCCTGTACGGCATCGCGGTTTTCCGTCAGCGGCATGCCGCTTTGGCGCAGTGTACGTACCTCGTCGCGCATCTCTTTGAAACGATCATAGCCAAGCCGTTTAAACAGGCGGCTGACAGTGGCTTTTGACACGCCGCTCAGACGGGCCAGTTCGGCGCTGTTGTAGCTCATCAGGTCATCAAAATGATCCATGATAAATGAGGCAACTCGCTGTTCTTGCGGGGATAATTCGTTATAGCACTCACGTAAGCGCGTATCTAACTGCTGCATAGACCCTCCTGCAACTTTCGTTTCACATTAAGCTGACACAGTGAAACGCTTGCCGTCAATCTGGAACAGCTCTTGCTTAGCTCTCTGACTTACCCGAACAAAGAGAGCATGACGATGCAAAGTAATGTTGCCCCTTCCGGTATGGCGGTAACGCCCCACCACCTTGCCAGCGAATCGGCACTATCGGTATTGCGCCACGGCGGCGATGCGATTGAGGCGATGATCGCCGCAGCCGCCACCATTGCGGTGGTCTATCCCCATATGAATGGCATCGGCGGCGATGGTTTCTGGCTGATAGTGCCACCCGAAGGCGCGCCCCTCGCCATTGACGCCAGCGGCGCCGCCGGGCAACTGGCGACACGTGATTTCTATAGCGGGCATAGCCATATTCCCCATCGTGGCCCGCTGGCGGCGCTCACGGTTCCCGGCACGCTGAGCGGCTGGGACGAGGCGCTGAACGTATCAGCGTCATTGGGCGGCGGGCAATTACCGCTCTCCCGCCTGCTGGCCGATGCCATCCGTTACGCCAGCGAAGGGATCCCGGTAACACAGTCGCAGGCCAGCGCCACGCAAAGTAAATACCCGGAACTGGTGGAAGTGCCGGGCTTTAGCGAGACTTTTCTAATTCAGGGCGAAGTCCCACAGGCGGGCAGCCGTTTCTGCCAGCCGCGCCTCGCCCGCACATTAACCCGCCTCGCCACCGACGGACTGGACAGTTTTTATCGCGGAGCGCTCGCCGATCAGATGGCGGCGGAAATGAGCGCGCTCGGCCTGCCACTGACCGCTCAGGATCTGGCGGCTCATCGTGCCCACCGCCGGGTACCGCTTCGCCTGAGCCACAGCAAGGGCGACATCTTCAATATGACGCCGCCAACGCAAGGGCTGGTGTCGCTGGCCATCCTCGGCATTACCGACCATCTGGATATGGCGCAGGCCAGCGAAGTACAGACCATTCACCGCATCGTCGAAGCAACCAAACAGGCCTTTGGCCTGCGTGACCGCTACATCACCGATCCACGCCACGTCACGCTGCCGGTCCAAAGTCTGCTGGAGCAGGCACCACTGCAACGGCTGGCCGCCAGCATCGATGACAAGCGGGCCGCCCCCTGGGGCAAAGGCAAAGGACCGGGGGATACCGTCTGGATGGGCGTGATGGATAAAAACGGGCTGGCGGTGTCGTTTATTCAGAGCATTTATCACGAGTTCGGTAGCGGCGTGGTGCTGCCAGAGAGCGGCGTGCTGTTACAAAACCGGGGCGCGGCATTCAGTCTCGACCCGGATCATTTGCTGGCGCTGGTACCTGGTAAACAACCTTTCCACACCCTCAACCCGGCGGCGGCACGGCTGAAAGATGGCCGCACCATGGTCTACGGCACGATGGGGGGCGACGGGCAACCGCAAACGCAGGCCGCCATATTTACCCGCCACGTGATGCAAAACATGCCTTTGCAGGAAGCAGTATGCGCCCCCCGCTGGTTGCTGGGCCGCACCTGGGGGCAAACGTCCGATAGCCTGAAGCTGGAGGGGCGATTCAGCGAGGCCACGTATCAGGCGTTGCGTGACCTGGGCCATGACGTTGAATGGTTGCCTGGGCTGAGCGAAGCCACCGGGCACGCCGGGGCGATTGTGCGTCATCCCAACGGGATGCTCGAAGGGGCATTTGATCCACGCAGTAACGGCAGCGCAGCCGGTTTTTAAGGAGTCATTATGAGCGATAACAAATTCGACTGGCCGACATACATCCGGTTGATGGAACAACTCCTGGCGGTACCGCTGGACGATGAACGCCGGGCCGAACTCGAAGTTCAGCTCACCCGCATCGCGGCCATGGCGCAGCCGCTGATGGCTTTCCCACTGCCGCACCGCCAGGAAGGCGCAGGAGAATATCGGCTATGAGCTTATCCATTCGGGACATTCAGCAAGGACTGCGTAGCAAAACCTTTAGCGCACGCGAACTGGCACAGCAATCACTGGCGCTGATTGAACAGGCAACCCCCGGCATCAACGCCTTCACCGGCGTAACGGCGACGCGCATGCTCACCGAAGCCGCGCACATCGACGCCCGCCGTGCTGCGGGCGAAACCTTGCCAGCACTGGCAGGCGTACCCTATGCGGTGAAAAACCTGTTCGATGTGGAGGGGGTTACCACGCTGGCGGGGGCAAAGCTGTTCAGCACTCAGCCCCCCGCAACAAAAGATGCATTCGCCATTCGCCAGCTTACGAATGCGGGTGCAACGCTGGCTGGCACGCTCAACATGGATGCCTATGCCTATGGCTTCACTACCGAAAACAGCCACTATGGTGCGACGCGTAACCCGCGAGACCTCACCCGGGTGGCGGGTGGTTCATCGGGCGGCTCAGCGGCGGCCGTTGCTGCCGGGATGGTCAATTTTGCGCTGGGCACCGACACCAACGGTTCTATTCGCGTTCCCGCCTCGCTGTGCGGCGTGCCGGGGCTAAAGCCCACCTTTGGACGCTTATCGCGCAGCGGTAGCCATCCGTTTGTCGCCAGTCTGGATCACATCGGCCCGCTGGCACGTAACGTGGAGGATTTGGCCTGTGTCTATGACGCGCTCCAGGGGCATGACGGGGAAGACAACTGGCAATCACCACACGAACCTGCCGCCACGCTGCCCACGTTATCCAGTACGGGGGCGCTACGCTGTGCCGTGCTGGAGGGCTATTTCGCCACCTGGTGTAATGCTGATGCCCGCGCCGCCGTCAACGCGGTGGCACAAGCTCTGGGCGCTAACCAGACGCGGGTCTTGCCGGAAGCGGAGCTGGCGCGTTCAGCCGCGTTTTTGCTTTCTGCGGCAGAGGGGGGTAACCATTATCTTCCTGCGCTACGAACGGATGCCGATACGTTTGAGCTTAACTCCCGCGAGCGCTTGCTGGCAGGCGCAATGACCCCCTCGGCCTGGTATACCCAGGCACAGCGTTTTCGCGCCTGGTTTCGCGATAAAACGCTACCGCTGTTTAACGATGTCGATCTGCTTCTGGCCCCGGCGACGCCGTGCAGCGCAACGCCAATTGGCGAGAACACCATGCGCATTAACCATACCGATTTACCGATCAAAGCCAGTATGGGGATGCTGACGCAGCCCATCTCGTTTTTAGGCCTGCCGGTGGTAACCGTGCCCGTAAAAACCGCCTCGGGCTTACCGATTGGCGTACAGATTATTGCCGCCCCCTGGCAGGAGTCACGCTGTCTGCAGGCGGCGTGGAGACTAGAGCAGGCGGGCGTTCTTTACCCACAGGAAGCATGATGAACAGAGACAATATCGACCGTCCGACAGTATTAAATGAGGTCACCGCTGCGTTTTATCGTTATGAGCAGGCGCTTATCAGTAATGATGTGGCAGTGCTGGATGAGCTTTTCTGGGCGGACCCGCGCACGGTGCGCTACGGCGCAACAGAGAATTTGTACGGCATTGAGGCGATCCGCGAGTTTCGTAATGCACGCCCCTCAGCGGGGCTGGACAGGTTGCTGCGTAATACCACGATCACCACCTACGGTGAGGATATGGCAGTCGCGAGCACGGAGTTTACGCGCGAGAACAGTGAACGGGTGGGCCGCCAGATGCAGACCTGGGTGAAGTTCCCCTATGGCTGGCGGATTGTGGCGGCGCATGTCAGTTTGATGGGGTAAAAAGGAAAGATGGGTGCGGCTGGATGCCCTCCCTCCTGTCCTCTTCCACAGGGGGAGGGAGAAACCCCCTCTCTGCTCGCATGAAAAACGTTGTCCGGATAAGGTACCTGCGCCGCCATCCGGGAATTGTCCCCGGTGGCGCTGCGCTTACCGGGGATACAGGGTGCCCCCTCTCCCCGGGGGCTGAGGAATCCCCAGTAATCTTACGTCTTACAGCGATAACGCCGCTTAATAAGAATAAAACAATGACAGCGATGACAGGGTCCGGCTGAAAATCGATGAGGCGTTGCGGCTGACCGGGGCCGCCCGCAGGGAAGCGGGCGGAGGGGATAGCCTGCAAGGACGCAGGCTGGTCCACGACCCGAAAGTCAGACGACATAAGCATCATGGACCGCGCCAGCGGTGATTTTCCTGGCCGGGAACCCGGGTCGCCAGGGTGGTGGCGGTGAGCCACCCTGGCACGTTCACGGGTTCTGTCGCGACAGAAAAGCAAGGAACATAAGGTGAACGAGATGACCATCAGAGCCGCATTTTCCCCCTCACCCTAACCCTCTCCCCAAAGAGGAGAGGGGACCGTTCGTGCTCGCATTTTGTGGGGATTCCTCACCTTTGAGGGAGAGGGCCGGAGTGAGGGGATGAACTCACGCCGGAGTATACGGATGCGTCTTCACCCAGTGCTCGGCAATATCCTGACGGCGGCAAATCCACACACCTTCGTGACTCTGCACATAATCCAGGAAACGCTGCAATGCGCGGAAACGGCCGGGGCGACCCAATAGCCGACAGTGCATGCCAATCGACATCATCTTCGGTGCCGTTTCACCCTCTTCATACAGCACATCAAAACTGTCTTTCAGGTAGGTATAGAACTGCTCGGCGGTATTAAAACCCTGCGCGGTGGCAAAGCGCATATCGTTCGCATCCAGCGTATAAGGCACAATCAGGTGAGGCTTCTCGTCAACCGTTGTCCAGAACGGCAGATCGTCGCCGTAGTAATCGCTGTCATACAGCAGACCGCCCTGCTCCACCACCAGCTTGCGGGTGTTCGGGCTATCGCGCCCGGTATACCAGCCGAGCGGCGCTTTACCAAACAGCGTCGTGAGGATCTCCAGCGCCTGCTGCATATGCTGACGCTCGGTCTGGATATCCATATTTTGATAGTGGATCCAACGCCAGCCGTGGCTCACCACGTCATACTCCGCGGCGTTGATCGCAGCGACGATTTCCGGGTTACGCGCCAGCGCCATTGCGATACCAAACACAGTCAATGGCAATCCGCGTTTCTGAAATTCATTGTGGATGCGCCAGAAACCTGCGCGGGAACCGTATTCATACAGTGAGTCCATCGACATATGTATTGCCGGGTAACTCGCCGCACCAATAATGTCTGACAAAAATTGTTCAGAACCGGCGTCGCCATGCAGGACGTGGTTCTCGCCGCCTTCTTCGAAATTGAGGACAAACTGCACGGCAATGCGCGCCCCTCCGGGCCATTGCGCATGAGGGGGTTTTCCGGCATACCCTGCCATATCGCGCGGGTAGTTATCGGTAAAGTGCCAGACAGGCTTGTCCGTATCTGAATGCATGCTGATTCGACCTCATTTTGGGGCCGCTTTCAGCTCAGCATTTCAAAGCATCCTGAAAGCGGCTTTTTATTGGGATACGCCAGATCGCCGTACTTGCTGGTACCAAGCCCCAGTGCCAGGAGGGATTCCACCATTTTCACCGCTGCCGTGACGCCATCTATTACCGGAATACCCAGCTCCTGCGTCAGCTCGCTGGCAAGGTTCGCCATCCCGCCACAGCCGAGAACAATAGCGCCGCTATTATCTTCCCGTTTGGCTTGTATACAACGCTCGCGTACTTTCTGCTGAGCAAGACCCGTGCCATCTTCTAACGCAAGTACCGGTAAATCGATCGCATGCAGTGCGGCGCAGTGATGCCCAAAGCCATATTGCTGCAGTAAATGACGGGCGATGATCAGCGTGCGCGGCAACGTGGTGACGATGGAAAAACGCGTCGCGACCAGCGTGGCGACATGCATCGCCGCTTCGGCAATTCCCACGACCGGCCCGCTTGCCAGCTCGCGGGCGGCCAGCAGCCCCGGATCGCCAAAGCAGGCAATCACATGGCCTTGCGCCCCCTGCGCCATGCCTTTTTTTATCTGTTCCAGCACGCCAATGGCGGCAATCGCCTCATCAAAATGCCCTTCAATTGATGCCACGCCCTGGGTCGGACAACTGGCGAGGATCGTCGTACCCGGTGCGGCGACACTGCGGGCAGCACTGGCAATGGTGTGCGTCATTTCCGGGCTGGTATTGGGGTTGATCACCTGTATACAGAATTGTGTCATGCCTGTTCTCCTGGCGCGCCAAACAGGCGGGCAAAATCGGGGAGGATGTCGCCGCCGCGCTCAAAGCTGAGGCTTGAGACAATATGATCGAAGTGGTGGGCCATAGCATGGCTCAACGCCGCGCCATCTTTCTTACGCAGCAGTTCGATGAGCCTGTCGTGGTCGTCGCAGCGGCACCCACGCTGCCAGGGGGCGCCCCAGGCGGCAATCACCAGCGATGAACGTTGCGCCAGCGTGGTCACAATATCGGTCACTACGGCATTGCCAGAGATAGCCTGCAACTGGATATGAAATGCCGCGGAATAACGAATCGCCGCCGCGCCATCGTGGTTCTGATGCGCCTCTTCTTCCTGCGCGATGATTTTCTCGAGCCCAGCAATATGTGGCGGCTGTAGATGCTCAAGTACCTGCGGCAGGTTGGCACACTCGATCATTTTGCGGGTAGAGAAGATCGCTTTCGATTCATCGATATCCGGTTTGGCAACGAATGCACCACGTCTGGGCGTCATCGTGACCATTTGCACCGTCGCAAGGCGCGTCAGGACCTTGCGGATCCCCGTGCGGCTAACGCCAAACACTTCGGCCAAGGCTTCTTCGGGTAATTTGCTGCCGGGCGGTAATTGATGTTCGACAATGGCGGTCATCAGCGACTGCCAGATGAAATTTTCTTTATCTTCCAGTTCTGCTGGGGTCTGTAGCCCCGTTGGCTGCTTCATTGGGAAATTCCTTTGTTACCTGGTTCTTATCTTTTTGTATACATCATTAAAATATTTTGTATACATAAAATTAAAACCTGGCCTGGTTCATGCAATACAGGATGGCAGACATAACGTCACAATCTGTATTCAGAGGAGCAGATTCCATGCCAAACCTTGAACCAAATTACAAAGACAGTTACAGCCCACGACTCACTAACAACGATTTGGCCCCGACGCGCGACCAGAACTGGACGTGGTACAACATCTTCTCTTTCTGGATGTCCGACGTTCATAGCATGGGCGGATACGTGGTCGCGGCCAGCTTCTTTGCGCTCGGCCTTGCCAGTTGGCAGGTATTACTGTGCCTGTTGCTGGGCATCTGTATTGTGCAGTTGTGCGCAAACCTTGTTGCCAAACCAAGCCAAATGGCTGGCGTGCCCTATGCGGTTATCTGTCGCCAGGCATTTGGCGTGTTCGGTGCCAATATTCCGGCCGTCATCCGTGGTCTTATCGCCTTTGCCTGGTACGGTATACAAACCTATCTGGCCGCTAACGCGTTAATGCTGGTGATGTTGAAATTCTGGCCTTCTCTGGCCCCGATGACCGAAGGGCATTTCCTTGGTCTGTCGCATTTGGGCTGGGTCTGCTTCGGCATTATGTGGGTATTGCAGGCACTGGTGTTCTGGCACGGGATGAGCGCGATTAAACGCTTTATCGATATCGCAGGCCCGGCTGTCTACGTGGTGATGCTGGCGCTGGCGGTGTGGATCCTGTCGCAAACCGGCTTTAGCGGTATCTCGTTTACCCTTGCCAGCAAAGAGCTGACCGCGAGCGAGCAAACCTGGCAGATGATTACCGCAACGGCGCTGGTGGTTTCTTACTTCTCCGGCCCACTGCTGAACTTTGGCGACTTCTCTCGCTACGGCAAAAGCATGCAGGAAATTCGTCGCGGCAACCGCTGGGGTCTGCCGTTTAACTTCCTGCTGTTCTCCATCGTGACCGTGGTGATCGTGTCGGGTACACAGTCGCTGTTCGGCAAAATGATCACTGATCCTATCGAGACCGTCAGCCACGTGGGCAACAGCCTGGCCATGGCAATTGGTTTGCTGACCATGATTATCGCCACCATTGGGATCAACATTGTGGCTAACTTCGTCTCCCCGGCGTTCGATTTCTCAAACTGCTCGCCGCAGAAGATCAGCTTCCGCACCGGCGGGATGATCGCCGCCGTTGGCTCCGTGCTGCTGACGCCGTGGAACCTGTTCCAGTCACCGGAACTGATCCACTACACGCTGGATGTGCTGGGCTCCTTTATCGGGCCACTGTTCGGTATTCTCCTGGCGGACTTCTACCTGATTAAACGCGGGAAAGTGTTTGTCGATGATCTGTTTACCGTCTCCCCGAATGGGCGCTACTGGTACAAAAACGGCATCAACCCGAAAGCGGTTGCCGCACTGGTGCCGTCGGTCGCCGTGTGCCTGGTAATCAGCTTTATTCCGTCACTGCACGAAGTGGCGAACTTTAGCTGGTTTATCGGTGTGTTCCTGGGCGCAGGCAGCTACCGCTGGATTGCACGCCACGATCGTGAAGGGGTTAGCGAAGGGTTTGCTCCGCGTCGCGCAACGGCGAAAGAGTAAACGCATCAGGCCCGGACTGGGGTGGTCCGGGCCTGTTGCTGACAGAAGATTAAGAAGAAAACAGGCAACGTCTACGGCGTCTTATCCTCCCCTGCGTTGTTCGCACGAGGGTTGTTTAACAGGGCATAGCGGTTGAGCAATTGTTGAAATCGGGTCTCGATTTGTACGATCAACGCAGGCGCCACCTCCCCCGATCGCGTCTGTTCATCCAGTTGCCGAAGCAATTCTTCCAGCGGTGGCGTTTGCAGGGATTGGCGAATCGCGAAAACGGCTGATTTCAGTTCCGATGCGGTTAAATATTTCCCTTTACGTTCATCAAGGGTATCCAGTTGCTGAGAAAGACGCTGCAACTGCTTCTGTGCCTGCATGTAATGAGACAGCTCAGAAACCGGCAGCGCATTGCGCTCTCGTTCCCGTAAATCAGGTTGATTCAGAAATGTCCATACCCCAACCCCGATACCGCTCAAACACACTGCGGTCATCATTCCGGCAAAAAACATCGGCCATGAACGTCGGGATGGTGTGACCGTTGTCTGCCGCGCTGGCGGTGCGACACGTGGCGTAATCTCTTCAGGTTCGGAGGGCGCTATGGCGCTTGCGGTTATCGGCGTTACGCCTGCTTCTGTCTCCTGCGGCGTGAGCCGCTCCAGTCGCAGCGCGACATTACGCAACTGACCGGCAACGATATCCATTCGGGTCAGATGCCAGAGTTCGCACTGACGCAGTACTTTTTCAAGTTCAGCCAGGTATTGCTCACAGCGATAGACCCGCGCCAACGCTTGATACTGAACCTCCATTGTCCGTAGCGACTGCTGTATCTTTTCCGCCAGCCAACTGAGCAGAGTGACTCTTGAATGTACCTGCACGGGCCAGAAATCGCCCCAGTGGCGCGTCATCAGTGTCTGTAACGCCTCCAGCCCTTCGGTCATACCCACCAGCTCCTGCTGCTTTGTTCTGGCCAGGATGTAACAGACCAGTGTTTGCAGCTCCACGCCATTTTGTCTGAACAACGCCAGACACAACGATTCGACCCGACGCCAGTCCACGTCCGGGCGCGCCGGATGGGTGAGTTTACCCATTTCGGCCTGTAATTCGCCCGCTTCGCGAAAGGTACAGGGATCGCCACCCACACGAAACTGGCTGATAAATAACGAATGGTCCGTCATAGGTTATGCACGCTCCTGTTGCTTAAGATGACGCAGGACTATCCGCCCTTCCGGCGAGAAGACCCCGTCAAAACGGATCCATCCCCTGGCGGGAAGTTCGGCATGAATCAGGTAATTCAGATGTCCGGGACGCGGTTGCGGCAGTAGCTCCACGCGGAGCTGACTCAGGCGAGGTTCATAACGGCGCAGCGTCTCCTCAATCTGGCGTATTAACCCGTGAATACCCGCCGTCATTCCCTGATGTATCACGCTAAGATCCGGTAACCCGTAATCCGGCAGGTGCGCCAGCGTACCCGCCCGGCAATTGATAATGCGCTGCATGTTGTCCATCACGGAAAGGATAAGCTGGTCCCGCTCGCCGACCTGTTCCAGCGGTAATTCGCCACTGAAGCCAGACATCAACATTTCGTATAAAGAAGGCGTCGGCATGGATTAATTGTCCTGCACAGGAAGCAGCGTTAACTGGCTGCGCAAAAGCTCGATAGTGCGGGGTTTATCCGCATCCAACTCGTCCCGTTTCAGGATCAAACGCCAGCTATTACGCGTTTCATCCGGCTGATAAAACTGCCCGGCAATGGCAATAAACTGCGTCTCTTTATCGAGCGGCACATCCAGCGAAACCGCACCCTCGGGTTTAATCCAGACTGAATGTTCCGCCAGAACATCGCCGTTGAGTGCCGACTCTTCCTGCATGAGCAAGGTGTCGTAATCTGCTTTATCAAAGCGGGTGCGCGATTTGAGTTGCCAGACATGCACCATGGTGGAAAGCGGCGTGTCTTGCGCGTCCGTGTTGAGCGCGCCACGCGAGATGAAATCCAGATGCAAGGTATGGATCTGTTTATAGAAGATAGCGCTCGCCATACTTTTCGAGCCCTCAATCACCTTTTGCCCCAGCCCGCAGCCTGTCAGGAAAACTGACAACGCCATCGCGCAGGCCAACGCCCGGCGCTTACAGTGGATAATGAACATGCGTGATTCTCTCCCTGTCCCATCGTGTTGAACCTGGCATGAGTCCCTGATAGCGGCCAAGTTTCACCGTTACAGTCCCGGTGTCTGGCGCGGAACCTGAGGCTCGTAAAATGCCGGTTAGGCCAATCTGAACGCGCTGTTTCCCTAGCTGTGCCGCCGGCAGCAGGCTGACCGGAAGCGTGAGCTGTAGCCGCGCCTGGCAACGCCAGCCAAGATATACACGCAGCAGCACCAGAAGATCGGTATGCAACTGCCCTCCCGGCAGCCATCCGCGCGCTTCGTCAGCCTCTTCGGTATAGAGTTGCAGTAACAGTTGACTGTTAACGTCCGTGCCGGTTCGCCCCAACAGAGCGCGCGTTGTCAGGTCAATGCGGGACGTTCGGGACAGGCAGACCCGCGTTTGCAGTACAACAGACTGCGGATCGTGTGGTGTCACCGTTGCCTGGGTCTTTGGCGCAAGCAGTGCCACTAACGCTGTCACGCCTTCCGCTGTACGCGTTGGCAGCCGCATCACGCTCAACAGTGCCAGAAAACGCGAAACGGGCGTGGCGATATGGTTTTCGCTACCGGGAATGCCCAAACCAATGAGCCCCAGCAGGCAATGTGAAATCGCATCCCTTGCCCCCGGTTCAAACGACGCCGGGTAGTTGTATTTGCGCCAGATGCGGTAGTACTGCGTGGTAAAACGGTGGTTGAAGATATCCAGAAACGCCATTACCGCTTCATGCCCGTCCTTTCCCTGTGCGATGTCGTCCAGGTAAGCCGTCGGCAGAGGGGAATCGACGCCGTAAAGCCCCAGAAAAGTGGTGCGTACTGTCACTGGCGCGTCAGGCTGCTGCGAATGGTACTCGACCGCTTTAAGTTCGCTGACAGGGAATCCCATCCCCGGATGAGGGCGAAAGCGCACGGGATCATCAGCAGGGTTCGCGCTACTGCCTAACGGCGGGGCGTGTGGCGCAGCTTGTTCCAGATACTGGCAAAAACGGTAAAAATTAATCCGCGAAATGTGCGGCTTCAGTCGATGTATCAGCCCGGTACGCGCTGGCTGTGGTGTTCGGTCCATTGCAGGCACTTCCCTGTGGGTTGCAATATTACGGTGAGTTGTGTGAAAAGATGGATATCGGCATAGAGCGCGAAGAAGCGATGAAGGAGTTCACCAAACAGGGTGATATCCCCCTCCCCGGCGAAACCTTTGCTGTCGAGGGTGACCTGAATGTCCACTCCGCGCAGCAGAAAGCCTTTTTCGAAACGCTGAATGAGATGGTGCTGAACATCAACAATCGCCTCAAGACGACGGCGATTCATCTCGCTCTCCGTCCAGTCATAGAGCGCCAGCGTGCCGCGCAGGATCTCCGCGTTATCCATCATCGACAGAAAGTTTGAGCCAAGATGACTGAGTACCCGCCAGTGGAAACGGTCACGCGAAGGGGGATAACAAGGCTGCGTCGGCGCGCAGAGATTACGGAGCCGCAGATTGTTTTGCGCCGCATGGAGGGGGGTGTCCAGAAGCGTGCTTTGCAACGCCTTGCGCGGAAGCTGGCCGTTGGTGCCCGTCAGGCTCAGTGACAAGGTTTCATCTTCCAGAAGCCTGTCCGCGTCAAACGCATCGCCCCCCAAAATCAACCAGCTATCATGCAGCCCCGAGGGGCCACGCTTCACCCGCGTGTGGTAATAGCGTTCGGGGGCATCGTGACGCAACATGCCGCCCCGATGGCGAAAACTGGAAAACGGGACATACGCCTGATTGCCGGTGTGGCGTGAGGAGACGATTCGATCAACAGAATAGATTTCAGTATGTCCATCCTGGATACGCATGGGGCGCAGGAGATATTCGTTTTCCAGCGGAGAGAGATGCAGCGGGTCAGCCTCTAGTGGGAACAGGTTGATAACCGGAACACAATGCAGGCGGATAGTGTCGGCATTGAACGGCAAATCGTGGGACCAACTTTCCACCAGCACAACATCCAGCTCAAAACCCTTTATTCCTTCCGGCCAGGTGATGTTTTCCAGCCCATGAAGCGCCACAAACATAAATTTTTCACGGAAAGTGAAATATTCAAGTAAGAGCTGATAGCCGCTAAATGCGGATTCTCCTTTGGGCCACAGTCTGTCATCATCGCCCAATCCCTGCGCAGAAAAATGGCCCTCCAGCACACGCCGCTCATGCCCCGGCAAACGCAGCCAGATCTGTTGCGTTCCCAGCGTTAGCGCCCGGTGTAAGGCACAGGCTATCGGGCTGTCGGCATTCAGATACAACGGTAGTCGTGATAAATCAATTTGCGACCAGTCGCCGACCAGCGGGCTGCATTCGAAACGCAGGCGAATGACAGAACGTCCGTCCGGCTCGTACTGCAGTGACACGTCAGGCAAAGCCAGCGGATAGAGCGTGACATCGCGCGTGGCGGTGTAGCGACAGCGGGTTTTTCGCTCACCAATCGGGCGTGACAACACCTGAAACTGGCTGAGCGTTTCGCTCTGCTTCATCAGCCGAAAATCAGTTGCCAGCTCAATAATAGACAGTGAGGGAATGGTGCGCAGATAGTGCGGCCAGAGCAGACTGACCAGCCCTTCGGTGAGCTCCGGCAAATCGTCATCCAGTTTTTCACGCAGCCGCCCCATTAAGAATGCGAAACCCTCAAACAGGCGCTCCACATACGGATCGCGAGCACCAGGTTTGTCGAGGTTCAGCATTGCCGCGCGGTCGGGATATGCCTGCGCGAATTCTTTACCGGCTTCGCGCAGGTAGCGCATTTCGGCTTCGTAGTAGCGTTGGGTTAAATCGTCCATGAAAATCCTGTGGTAAATAGGTAATGATTAAAGTGGAGTGAGTTGTTAAGAGCAGGCTTGGGGATTATTGATAATATTGCAGGTAGTCCATTTTAAAATATATGCTTGACTAATAATCTTGTACAATCAACCGGAGAGATCTAATAATAAAAAACTTAGATCTTAATGTTCTTCGAATCGCCCATCCTTTAAAATAAAAACACGCTTCTTATGGTAATCTTCGAATTTTACAAAAATATTATTATCTTTGATTCCGAAATGATAAGTACTACCCGGCAATCCATGAAAAACTTCCGATTGCCACTCCTTAGTTTTACATGAAATCTGAATGTAATCTTTATAACATTCAGACCCACAATACCACTCAGATATAAAGCATATATTTTTTGAGCGAAATTCATTATAAATGTAAAACTGCTGGGCCAAAAGAAAAATAAATAGAAAATTAAAAATCACAACGCAGTAGATTACTGAGGCAGACCTGGAAACACTCACAAAGAATGAATAATAAAAAAGTGATATACCTACAACACCAATAAGTAACACTTCAATATCACCCCATAACAAATCACAGAAATTAAATAAGACTTGAATCACAATACCTAATAATATATAAACCCATCGATATCCATAATGTGGCTTAGATAAAAAAAATGGTATAAAAGGGAGGATTCCGGGCGCCATAACCAATGAAATATATGACATATTATAACCATGAAACATGAATAATACATTGAATACTATGCTAACTACAATCCAAGAAACCACACCAGATACAATTCGAAGGACCAACATAATATTACTCTTTAATTGACATTCATTATCATTAAAAAGAAAAAACCTTAAAAAATAGCAAAATATCATTAATCATATTATTGCTAATAGAATAAAATTATGATGTTTTCTGCGTTACGTTAAAATCTTTAATTTTCACACCAATAGCATCGGATATTTTTTTCCTCTGAAAACAAGTCCTGCAGCCTTCCCCAGATTTTATCCTGGCTTCCGGGTTATTTTTCAGTGATATTGATATAAATTTCCTGCGATATTTGTCCCCTTGTTTAAAATATGTCACTAAAATGGCTTCCTGCTTTCTTTGAGGTAAATCAATTATATAACCACTCATAATATCTTTCGCTTTTTTGATCATCAAGGCAGCAAAGTGAACCGTTCCTTCATCTGTAACCAAATATCTTAATATATCTAACCTTGACATGTTTGGAAATGAATCCAGCTTGTCATCATACATATCATAGGCTGTGCGTAATGATATGTTACCCTTCCCATAATCACCTGCCACGGTATTGCTAACCCTGTCCCATGTAGTTCTTTTTATATCATCCGGATCATTTTTTTTAATAGTCTGATATTGTTTCTCAAGATCATCACTACTTTTCTTATTATTCACGGTCTCTTCGAACTCGGTGTATTTCCCTTTTGGTATAACGTTATCCTGTAGGTAATCTAACCTTTTTTTTGCATATGAATAATCAGGCATAAATCTCGTGTTATATTCATCAGCCAATGCACCAGCTACAGCAATGGGCGGAACTGAGAATTTATTCGAGTACTTCATGATTAAATGAGAGATATTACTTAACCAAGTAAACACAGGCTCTTGAAAAGGATAGTTATCTACTGGCTCCTTGCAAAAACATCCAACCAGCAAAAAAACTGGCTGTTTATCTATTTCTGCTACAGAATTGATTTTATATAAATATCCTTTCTGCATTAAATTATCATATGCACTATCAGGCTCTTTATAATTACTCACTGAAAACACCTTCTATTAATGAAACAAACAATATATATCAACCATAAAATCTTCATCCTTATTTTCTGTGATAACAGTATTTACTCGCCCATTACCATCAGGAAAATAATTATACTCACCACTATTTGTTTTAACTTTCACTTTCAATCCTTGCACAGGTTTTTCGTTTTCATAATCCAGCACTATAATTTTTCTCCCATAAACTTTACCCTGAGAAAAGTCCTCTTCGGTTAATGGTTTGGGCTGTTTTACTTCTATTATTCCGTCCTTCACATCCGTCTCATAAACATCATTCATCATCGACGCGATAAATCGCGACTGACATGGGCAGGAGCTTTTACTGTCCAGAGTTCCTGCCATCAGCCGGCCGTGAATATCTGTCTGCGGAACGCCTCCTACGATAATAAACATTCCTGGATATCTGCCACAGGTCACTCTATCCATATCGCGTGCCTGAGGTATACCCATAATGGTATGGTCATCCGCGCCTTCAATGATCCTGCCGCCACAGGTGGTTATATCACCTCTGACCAGAAAATAGCCTCGTCCCATCGTCTTCAATCCTTATGTTGCGAATCGCACAATACGGCAGCACGTGCGGGATCTATCGCCACCAGCGTGCCGAGCAGGGTTTCCATTTTTCGCGCCAGCAGCGCTTTATCCGCATAGCGATGTGCCCTTAAACGCAGCAGCTTCAACTGCCGGGCTTTGATCTCGAAGATCAGCTCGGGTTCCCATTGGGCCAGCGTCAGCCCCTGCGAACTCCCGTCCAGTTCATCTAACAGCAACAGCGCCATCTCTGTTTTGCCGTATTGCTCCGCGATCCGGGCCATGAGTAAACGCAATTGCAGATGCTGTCGCGCGGTAACAATCCCCGGACATGACTGGAGCCAGCCCATCGCGGCGTCGACCCCTTCACTGTCGGCACGCTCCTGCGCTTCGGGTTCCAGCGCCAAAAGATCATCGAGGGAGGATTCGCCAGAGAGAGCCGCCCCGCCTGCCAGCCATGCCCCTTCATCCCGCGGTATAACCTGCTGTGCAATCCAGTTTCGCGTTACGTCATCCGCAAACGGGCTACCGTCACTCCATGCAAGCTGCTCCAGCCCAGCCAACCGTTCCAGCAACAACGCCAGATCCTGACGGACAACAGATGTCCACCTGTCCCACGGCGGCCCTGCCTTGCCTAGCGCCTGGTGCAGATACCACTGAATATCCAGCCAGAAGTGACATACACCTTCGCCGAACATCCGGTCGGCTTGTTCCAGGAGTTCTGTCCAGTTCTGCTGTGTATACAATCGCTTAAGTTGATTACGCGATTCCGTGCGCGGTGGAGACAGCCGCGTTTTGCCGTCGACATCGGGCGGAAGCTCATGAACGGTGTCCCAACGCAGGGTTTTCATCAGGCGATGTGCCGCCAGCCAGCCGCGGGGCTGTTCATTGAGGTAACGGGACAGCGTTTTGGCCTGATCCAGCAAATCGCGTCCGGAATGAATAACCTGCAACGACGGCGAGTCGATAAGGGAAGAAGCGACAGGCGGCGAGAGGGCCGCGCTATTTTGAGGTACAACGGCATTCATCCCACCCGATTGCGCCAGACGTGACTCCAACGCGTGAATAAGCGGCATCAGCGAAGGCGGCTGTTGGTCTTCTGTCCATGCTGCAAATGATACTGATAGCAAATTCAGCGCGGCGACGATCCTGGAAAAATCCGCCTTTGCCACTTCCGGAAATCGCGCCAGGCTATCAAGAATTTTGTCTCCGGCCAGCCACTCAAGCACCAGTTTTCGGCTCGACGGGCGGGAGGGTAGTAGCGCGGTACCAAAGCGTTCAACCAGCCCGGCCAGCAACGCCAGCCCCTCAGCTAAGCCACGCTCGCCGTCGCGATGTAGCCGTGCCCAGATGTAATAGGTCACGATACGCAGATCTTTTGCCTGAGTCAGAATGAGGGATTCCGCCAGCGTACAAATCAATGCGGTGTCTGCGCCCGACAGCTTGTTCATCTCATCGCGCATAAGCAGAAAATCGTCGTGATAGCCCGGGTCTTCGCCAACGGGTGCGTCTTCTTTTACTGGCAATAACCATTTCTGCCATAACGCGGTCTGCTCGCGCGCAGCCTGCAGGACATCGCCATCGCTAAAACAGCTACGGGTTAACTGCTGTAGCAACTCACTCATCCTCGTGCTCTCCCTGTTCTTGCGACTCTGCCATGACGTTCCCGGTCAGGAAGATCTGCTGTGGCAGGCGAAAATTTCTCAGTGCCAGCAGTGCCATCGGCCCTTTTCCCTGCTCAACGCGCATCAGGTAATGCAACGGGAGGCCGTCCGGGGCGCGCCACAGCACTTTGTAGCTGCTGCTGTCCAGTTGTGTCACTTCCGCTTGTTCCAGTAAGCGGATGAGGCTCCAGCTTCCCCGGTAATCTGCCAAAATACGCTCGCTGTTCTGCGTGCTGGTCCAACTCAGCGACGCACCGGGGTGCCACTGCTCACCAGGCCAGGTAAAGCGCTGCCAGCGCTCCTTCTGGTTGAAATATTCCAGTGTTTGCCCGTCAACCGTCAGTTGCGTTTTCATCACATCGCGCGCGGGTTTGGCGCGCAGATCAAAATGTATTCCGGCATCTCCGCTGGCAAAGGCGGCATCCGTGATATCGCCAAGCTGATTCAGGGAACGCAAAAACGCCGGATTTACTACCAAACCCTGTGTGTTCGTGGCATCGGTCACCCAGTCTCGCCCTTCGCGCCTCAGCACGCCACCAAGGTGCGTGGCGAGATATTGATGGATGCGGCCACCGTCGCGCAGGTACTGCGCCAGCAAAGGCAACGAGGCATCATTCTGCGTGGCACTAAAGGGGTAGCGCCCCGCGAAATCCTGTTCCCACTGGCTGACAATGGCACGCTGCCACTGCCGATTGAGACTCTCCGCCGCGGGTGTCAGCACCTGTCGCCATGCCTGCTCAACCGGGCGAACAAACAGCGCCTGACCAAAGCCGCTCCATGCCTCTCCGAGGCTGGCGGCAACCAGACGACCATAGTCGCGGGTATCAGTAAGATCGACGGTTTTACCTTGAAACACCGTCTGCGCCAGTTGTTGCGTCATTTCCTGCGGATCCGGGGCGTTGATGACCTGTTGCAGCTTGAGCCGCACACGGCTAACGCGCGTCAGATAAGTCTGCAGACTGAGCGTCGCGTCTCCGCTACCGGCAGCGCGTTCCCCCGTCAGCCGCAGCAGCGGGGCAAAGGTTTTATCCAGCGGGCCGGGAGGCGTTTCGTCCTGACGGCCTTGTTCTTCGCCGTTAAAGAGTGCCTTTGCCGATGTCGTCAATGAATCCGACAATCCACGGTTCGGTCGCCCCGTTGCCGCCTGCCACGCCAGCGTATCCATCAGGGCAATGAGCGGCGACTGGTGAGCATCAGCCATGAGTGTCAGTTGATCGAGTACACCGGACAGCGTGCCTTCCTTTTTCCAGCGAAGGCTGTTAAGAAAAGAGAGCCAGCTTCCGGCAAAGTCGGTGAAGTAACGCTCTGTGAGTCGGGCGCGTAGCGTCTCCGGCGATACATCGAATGACGCGCCCTTATCGCGATCACTGAGCACCCAGTCAATTTCTTCGCGTCGGGCCGCCACAACTTGCTCTATCGCCTCTTTTACCTGCCCTTCCCACGCCTGGCGGGTGAACATCCCCGGTACGATCTGCTCAGTACTAAAAAGCGCATCGGCCTGGGTGTCGCTGGTCATATCCGTCAGAGTCATATCTGCATAGTTTCGGGAAACCTGTTTCAGCACATTCTGGTAGAGCGTGTTTTCCGCATTGCGTACGCCAATCTGGCGCAGCAGGATTTTTCGCACGGTGGCGGTCAGTTCCGGTTGCAACGCCGCCTTCCATTGCGGATGTTCAGCCAGATTCGTGGCCCAGAAGGCAAGTAGCGAAGGGACGGTACTCTGCGAGAGACCTTCCGCCCCCCCTGGATAGCGCAGACCATCGGCCATCAGCGTGGCGCTGAAAAAGGCCGCATCCGCTTTTTCCGGACGGGACATCATCAGCAGCGCTTTAAGCTGTTTATATCGCTGCTCACTTGTTGCCGTCCGCTGAGGGCTGTCAGGAGGCAGGGCGACAAAGGTGTTTAGCTGCTGTTGCAGATGTGAGAGCGCCACATCGCGCACCAGACGGCTGGCAGCCTGCGCATAACCGGGAAATGCCGCATCAAGCAATTGCGTGTTACGCTCCAGTCCGAAACGCTGATACCACGGCGCACCGTGACGAACGCGGTATTGCAGGCGCTCCAGTTCGCTCTGTAATGTATGCAGTGCTATCAGTTGTTCTGAAAGCGGCAGGCGAGTGTTCAGTGCGTGCGCTGTCTGCGCGGCGGTATCCTGAATCAGCATGCGGTTGGTCAGAAAAGACGTCAGAAGCCCGGTTCCCCACACCATCACCATTATGCCCAGCATTGCCATCATTGCATGTGCCCACGGGAATCCCACCTTACGCCCCCGGACCTTATCATCCGTAATACCCACCCATACCGGAGAGGGAAGCCAGGCGTGAGGCGCGGTATCTGCTCCGGCCACATGCTTCGGACTGAACATGATGCCACGCAATGAGAGGGAATAAGCTCCACCCGACAACAGTGGTTTCAATGTGTTTTGCCAGTGAGCAACGCCCTCTTTTTGCAGGGAATGTGCAAGGCGCAACAGGAAATCGTGGCGATTATCGCGCAGTAACTGCTGCATCCCCTGCTCTGTTAGTTGTGGGGTTTGCGCTTCCAGCATGGAAGCCAGATGTTCTGCCGTGCAATGTTCAGGCAGCAGGCATCCCACCGCCTGTGTGGTGCGTTCGGTCTGATAACCGCCATCGTCGCAGATCTGCCATAAATAGAGCGGGGCCTGAAACCCGAGTCGTTTTCCGCTGTCGGTCAGCCCGCGCCAGGCCTTATCCATTTGCGCACTCTGCTGGCTCTGTTTCGCCGTCAGCGGCCAGACAACCCCATCCAGTGGGCGGTGGCGGCGCAGTTTTCGCAATGACGCCAACAGTTCAGCATCCGGTTCGGCTAACGCTCTGCCGCCATGGATCAGTACGATACCGTCGCCTTCAAGCCAGTGCTGTTCTGTTAAACCCGGTGCGATGGATTCCACTTCGGCGGGCTCACCGATAATCAGGAGCAGACGGATTTTATAGCGCCAGAAGAAGCCGTAGCGGGTGCGTACGAAAGAAGCCATTTCCCCCCATACCGGATTACAATTATCTACTTTTTTCTCCGTCACAGGCCGATAGTCATCCCCGGCAGCAAGCTGTCTGCGAATTTCAAAATCTTGTATAGCCGAGTGGCGGTTTAACAAATTGTAAGCGCCCATAATGATGAGAAAAATCAGGCCGCCCGCAATCACACCCGCCATCCAGTATGTCTGTTGTAGGCTGCCCGACTCGACTCCCACGAGCATAGGTTTACGGTAAATTAACGTACATAACGCAATGACTACCGTAACGGTGAAAAACATTATCGGCCGAGAGAACGAACGAGGCCGAAGACGGTTTAATTCCGTAACCACTATGATGCCTCCTGAGCTAAAGCATGCGGTGATACCACCGCCGCCCACAAAGAATCCCCGCCCTGTTCGCCACTAAGCGCCAACTGGGGTTGGTGTAAATGCATGGCTGCCAGTGAGGCAGCTGCAATTGATAACCACGGTGCAGCCATGTCTGAACGCCCCAGAAAAGCGTCAAGTTCATAGAGCGAAGCTTCCTGAATAAATGGCTCGTTAAGTGACAGCAAGGCAACCCGCTGTTCCGCATTCAACGTCGCAGTCCACGTACCCGACAGGGCATCAGGTTTTACAGGCATCCAGTCAAGCGCCTGTTTAATCCCTTCGACCATGGCGGTTGTGTCAATAAGTCGCTCAGGGCGATGCAACAGTGCCAGTGGTGTAATTGCCTGTTGGGTTAACCTGTTAGCCATCAACAAAGCGCAGGCAGACTCAGCGGTGAGTTCTGGTTGCTCTGGTTCCAAATGTAAGGAAATAACCAGCAAAACAGCTTTTTTGTGAATGTCGTTATCAAGCCAGTCGTCTATGACAGCTAATCCCCTCGCGGAATTTGAAAATAAACATGTTCTGGAAAATCCGGCTTTTTGCCACTCGTCCTTGCAGATATCTATAACAATTGGCACGGATAGTGATGTATTAATCTCAAAAAACACGTTGATGTGAAAATCATCGGGTAATCGACATAGTTGGGGTTTGATGTCACTGAAAAGACGGGAAATAATTTCCGGTAAACGACTGGTTATGGGTTGATCCGTTAACACTGGAATTACACTACGGCGAACCATATTTTCACCACGCAGTACAGAATAAGTACTTAACCGCGACTGGCGGGTCAAAAAGTTCATCGTGGTTTCAACTAAAGAATCACCGTTCATTGCCGTGTGCAAAGAAAGGTTTAATATTTGCAACGCACGTCGCCCCCGTTGAGTTTCCCGTAAAATCACTTCTTCACGACGCTTATTCCACGCCTCCACCCGGATACATTGTGTTATAAAAACCAACCAATAGACTGATACGGCGAGTGACCATATAAAAATGAAAATACCAGAAACCGCCCCCCAAAAGTACCAACCACTTATTGCAAATTCATTTCTAAATGGAAGAAACACTGACACTAAAACTGTAGGTGGCAGCAACAGAGAAACCATTATCCATTTAACACAACCAGTTTTTTTGGGGTAATCCTTTGCATCAGGAATAGTATTAAGACGAACCGACATAATAATATCCATTTTTATTTCAAATAATCATAAAAAAAAACAAAAAAATATATCAACCACATACAGCATCCATTAAAATAAAAATCACACCTACTTATTACTATGTAAATTTCACCTACTTCTTATATAAAAACCACTATGATTATCTTCAATCAAAAATATCTGATAAACATACTCTCCCACCAAACCTCCTTGCATCATCATAAATAATACCCTTTCCTTTTCATGACCCTGCGCTATATAATTTCGTCATTAGAAAAAACAATAAGAAAAAAGACAATGAAAACTATAAAAAATTACCCCTGTCTCTTATACACATCTCCGAGCCCACGAGACTCCTGAGCATCTCGTATGCCGTCTTCTGCTTGAAAAAAAAAACATCACCTCCATCTCTACCACTCATCAGCTCGAAACCGATACAGATAAATATGACATTAGA
>OKVU01000076.1_pt1 | contig 72723 bp, 71 predicted proteins | sample 1606901 | NCBI WGS metagenome assembly OKVU01 (sample SAMN03281017, study PRJEB24777) | human gut metagenome | isolation source: fecal sample PR221 from 1 month old male Chinese infant, caesarean... | reverse complement strand
GTCATAATCCCCGTATTCCCTTCCTGCAAATACTTGATAATTCGCGTCGCGAAAAATATGCTTACAAACGACAGAGATAGAAATATTTTCTATAACTGTCAGTAATATTTCATTTTTTTACTTTATTGCTGTTTGCCTTTGCGCAGCACTTTTTATTTTTTTTCGTCAAAGAGGAACACTCATGAACGCGTTTAACGCTAAACGTAAGGCGTTAGCGTTGGCTATTGCCTGCGCCACCGCATTACCTGGTTTAACTTTCACCCCTTCCGCCAGCGCCACTGGTTTTGTTGATGATGCCACGCTCACCGGCGGGATTTACTACTGGCAGCGCCAGCGCGACCGTAAAGATGTCACCGATGGCGATAAATACAAAACTAACTTGTCGCACTCCACCTGGAATACCAATCTCGATTTCCAGTCAGGTTATGCTGCCGATATGTTCGGTATTGATGTTGCGGTCTTTGCGGCGATTGAGATGGCTGAATCCTCTGAAAGCGCGCACCCGAATGAAATCGCATTTTCCAATAGCCACAAGGTGTATGACGAAGACTGGTCCGGCGATCGCAGCGGGGCAAGCCTCTATAAAGCCGCCGCGAAATTTAAATATGGCCCGGTGTGGGCGAGGGCAGGGTACATCCAGCCGACGGGGCAAACGCTGCTGGCCTCAAACTGGAGCTTTATGCCGGGCACCTATCAGGGTGCAGAAGCCGGTGCAAAACTGGATTTCGATGATCGCGGCGCGCTGAGCTTCTCATACATGTGGGCCAATGAATACAAAGCGCCGTGGTATAACGAAACGGATAACTTCTACCAGAACGATGGCGTGAGCAAAATTGATTATGTCCACTCTCTGGGCGCATCGTACGACTTTAAAAACGATCTGATCCTCGAAGCCGCGTTTGGCCAGGCACAGGGCTATGTTGATCAATATTTTGCCAAAGCCAGCTATAAGTTTGACGTCGCGGGTAACCCGCTTTCCACCAGTTATCAGTTCTATGGCTCGCGCGACAAGGCCGATAACAACACCATTAATGATATTTATGACGGCACCGCGTGGCTACAGGCGCTCACTTTTGGCTATACGGTCGGCCCGGTGGATTTACGCCTGGAAGGGACCTGGGTCAAAGCGGATGGCCGCCAGGGCTATTTCAACTCACGTATGACGCCGCGGTATGGATCTTCCAACGGTCGCCTGGATATCTGGTGGGATAACCGCTCCGACTTTAACGCCCATAATGAGAAATCCGTCTTTGCTGGCGCTATGTATGACCTGAAAGGCTGGAATCTGCCGGGTTGGGCGGTCGGTGCATCGTATGTATATGGCTGGGATGCCAAACCGTCCAACGTCTCCTCTGGCGACAAATATTACGATGCGGAAAATTCCATTAAAGAGTCGGCGTACAGCCTTGACCTGCTTTATACGGTGCAGGAAGGGATGGCAAAAGGCACCTTATTCAAGCTGCATTTCACCCAATATGATAACCATTCCAATATCCCGAGTTGGGGCGGTGGATATAACAACATCTTCCAGGACGAACGTGACGTGAAGTTTATCGTCATTGCGCCCCTGAATATTTTCTAATGCGAGGGAATGCCATGATGACGAAACCGATATTGCTAGCCCTGATGACGCTGGGGCTTGCCGCCTGTGTGCAACAGCCGCAGGCACCAAAGGAAGATGCGCGATTAAAAGAGGCTTATAGCGCCTGTATTACTACGGCAGAAGGTTCTCCGGAGAAAACGGCGGCGTGCAGAAGTGTGCTGGATGTCCTGCGCAAAGAGAAAGCGCACCAGCAATTTGCGCAGGAGGAGAGCGTGCGCACCCTGGATTATCAGCAGTGCCTTGAAGCGACGCATACCGGAAACGGGCAGGCGGTACAATCACGCTGTGACCAGATCTGGCAGGAGATACGCCACCATAACACGGTGAATTAACCGTCTGAAAAGGCCCGCTTCGGCGGGCTTTGTCGTGTGGTGAAAGCAGAAAATAAAAAAGCCAACCCGGAGGTTGGCTTTATAACGATGCGGGTGATTATTTATCAGCCGCTTCGTGCGCGTTTTCGTCAGTACGGCAGTCACCTTCAGCGCAGTGGCCATACAGGTAGAGACTGTGGTTCGTCAGACGAATACCATGCTTAGATGCGATTTCACGCTGACGCGCTTCAATAGAGTCATCGCTGAACTCGATCACTTTGCCGCAATCCAGGCAAATTAAGTGATCGTGGTGATGCTGCTGCGTCAGTTCAAAGACGGATTTACCGCCTTCAAAATTATGGCGGGTCACAATCCCGGCATCGTCGAACTGGTTAAGTACACGGTACACCGTGGCCAGCCCAATCTCTTCGCCCATGTCGATCAGGCGCTTATATAGATCTTCCGCACTGACATGATGGTTCTCCGGCTCCTGAAGCACTTCCAGGATTTTTAACCGAGGAAGCGTGACTTTCAGGCCGGCCTTCTTTAATGCGGTATTGTTGTCAGTCATGCGGAATCTGTCCTGTTGCTAAACGATTCACTTCCCGTCGGGAAGCTACAAGGAATGCACCTGGGATAATGCGTCTCATTATAGAACTGCCATGCCTGAATGAAAACTGCAAGTCCTCAAGTAAAGTAAGCTTATAAAACGTGGTAGCGTCTACAAAGTCCTTTGGGCTACCCGTTTTAATCAGGGGCCATTGTACAGCGCTGGAGGAAAAAGTTAAAAAATTGTAGCAATTATTTCCATCGCTTTTATCTATTAATCCGGCGCAACCAGCAGGTTGCGCCAAACATCATCAGGCATTGAGGATGTCGTTCAGATGAAGTTCTTCGGAAATCTGTTTTACCCATTTGTCGACGCGGCCAGCGGTCAGTTCAGGCTGACGGTCTTCGTCAATGGCAAGGCCAACGAAATGGTTGTCGTCTACCAGACCTTTTGACGCTTCAAAATGGTAACCTTCGGTCGGCCAGTGGCCTACAATAGTGGCGCCACGCGGTTCAATGATGTCGCGAATGGTGCCCAGCGCGTCACAGAAGTACTCTGCATAGTCTTCCTGATCGCCACAGCCAAACAGAGCGACCAGTTTGCCGTTAAAATCGATATCTTCCAGCGTCGGGAAAAAGTCATCCCAGTCACACTGTGCTTCACCATAATACCAGGTTGGAATGCCAAGCAGCAGGATGTCGTAACCTTCCAGATCCTCTTTGCTGCTTTTAGCAATGTCATGCACATCGGCAACATCTTTACCAAGTTGAGCCTGGATCATCTTTGCGATGTTTTCGGTATTACCGGTATCGCTGCCGAAAAAAATGCCTGTGATTGCCATGAGTAAAATAACCTCTTGAAACTTAATGATATGGTGGTGGCGATTGGCCCACGGATAAGGGCAATCATAGCAGATCAGAGAAGCACGCGGAAACTGCAATCACGCAAGACTGCACTCTGTGCAACATGAAAGTGAATTTTTGCGATAATTCAGAGGATTTCCTGGTCGTTCAGCGCGTTAAGCTGAGCCAGTAACATCTCTTCAATCAGTTCGCTCCGGCTCATTTCCCGCGCATCCGCCAGCGCGTTTAGCGCGTCGACAGCCTCGGCGTTGAGTTTTAATTCGACGCGTTTAAGCCCACGAACCTTGTCGCGTTTAAGCTGATTGCGCTTATTGATGCGCAATTGCTCGTCGCGAGAGAGCGGATTGGTTTTAGGACGTCCCGGGCGACGTTCATTCGCGAACAGATCTAATGTCGTGCGGTCCGTTTGTTCTTTAGCCATGATTTAAGAATACTACGGGAAGTACAAGCAATCGGGTCATAGCCCGGGCTGATTAGCGCGCCATCATACATCAGCGATGCGGACACGCCAACGACCGGGCGCTTTCAGGCAACCGGTCGCCGGGTTTTTAATCAGTTTGTCTTTTCAGCGAGATAACGGCGGATGGCGCGCAGAACCGCTTCTGGCTTTTCTGCATGTACCCAGTGCCCGGCACCCGCAATGACATGCGCGCGCGCCTGCGGGAACTGTTGCAGCAGTTCGTCACGATACTGTTCGGTAACATAGGGCGAGTTGCCGCCAGGGATAAAGAGAGCAGGGTGGTTCCAGGCTGGCACAGTTTCCCAGCCCACTATATGGGGGTACTGATCCCACAACGCGGGCACATTGAAGCGCCACTTGCCATCGACAAACGACTTAAGCAGAAACTGTATCACCCCTTCTTCATTTATATGCTCACGCATAACGGCGGCGGCCTGCTGGCGCGTCGTGACGCCGGCGTCGGTCACCGCATTGATGGCGGCAAAGATCTCATCGTGACGGCGTACATGGTAATTGACCGGGGCAATATCGATAGCGACGAGCTTGTCGATGCGTTCAGGCGCCAGTGCGGTAAAGGCCATCACCGCTTTCCCCCCCATGGAGTGACCAACGAAAGTCGCGCGCTCAATACCGTGGGCATCAAGGGTATCCAGTAAGTCCTGTGCCATCGCCGGATAATTCATCTCCGGTGAGCGTTCGGAAAGGCCATGATTACGCATATCAACCTGAATAATATCATGGTCATTGACGAGGTCGCGGGCGAGCACGCCAAGGTTGTCCAGGCTACCAAATAAACCGTGAACCAGCACGATGGGGGAATTGTTGTGCGATTGTTGTGCAGATTGCGCTCGGGTATTCAATTTCATGGCAAAGTTCTTTTTTTCGCTCTTTCGGATTAAGGTATTATGTTGAACATTCTGCCGTCCGGCTGCAAGGTTTTGACACACTCTGACTTTGCCGCCATCCTGGTTTGACGCTATCCGCTGTTGGGATTTGACTTTATAATCTCAATAACTTGTATTCAGAATAGACACTGCACTGGATTAAGATGAAAACGATCGAAGTTGATGATGAGCTCTACAGTTATATTGCCAGCCATACAAAGCACATTGGCGAGAGCGCATCCGACATTTTACGGCGCATGTTGAAGTTTTCCGCCACTTCGCAGCCAGCTGCCGCTGTTCAACTCGCGAAAGAACCCCCTGCACCTGTTACGGTTGAAGAAGTGAAACCTGCTAATACGGCAAAAGATAAAGTCCGCGCGGTGCGTGAACTGCTGCTCTCTGACGAGTATGCAGAGCAGAAAAAGGCCGTTAATCGCTTTATGCTGGTGCTGTCTACACTTTACTCATTAGATAAAAAAGCTTTTGCAGAATCCACTGAGTCTCTGCATGGGCGCACCCGCGTATACTTCGCAGCGGATGAACATACCCTGTTGCAAAACGGCAATCAGACGAAGCCAAAACAGGTGCCTGATACCCCGTACTGGGTTATCACTAACACGAATACGGGTCGTAAATGCAGCATGGTGGAGCACATCATGCAATCAATGCAATTCCCGGCGGAATTGATTGAAAAGGTTTGCGGCACAATTTAATCCTTGCATAAAAAGGACCAGGCAATGGCTAACCACGAACGTGCGGGGCAACCTGCGCAACAGAGCGATTTGATTAACGTCGCCCAGCTTACTGCGCAGTACTATGTGCTGAAACCAGAAATCGGCAATGCTGAGCACGCGGTAAAATTTGGTACGTCAGGTCACCGCGGCAGCGCGGGGCGTCACAGTTTTAACGAACAACACATTCTGGCAATTGCTCAGGCTATCGCCGAAGAGCGCGCCAAAAACGGTATCACCGGTCCGTGCTATGTCGGTAAAGACACGCACGCCCTGTCTGAACCTGCCTTTATCTCTGTACTGGAAGTGCTGGCGGCGAACGGCGTTGATGTGATCGTGCAGGAAAACAATGGCTTCACGCCTACCCCCGCGGTGTCCAACGCTATTCTGGTGCACAATAAAAAAGGTGGCGCGCAGGCTGACGGTATCGTCATTACCCCGTCACATAACCCACCGGAAGATGGCGGTATCAAATACAATCCGCCAAACGGTGGCCCGGCTGATACTAACGTGACCAAAGTGGTTGAAGATCGCGCGAACGCGCTGCTGGCTGATGGCCTGAAAGGTGTGAAACGCATTACGCTGGATGCCGCACTGGCATCCGGTCACGTGAAAGAGCAGGATCTGGTGCAGCCGTTTATCGAAGGGCTGGCCGATATCGTCGATATGGCGGCTATCCAAAAAGCGGGCCTGAAACTGGGCGTTGATCCGCTGGGCGGTTCCGGTATCGAATACTGGAAACGTATTGCGGCGTTCTACAAGCTTGACCTGACTATCGTTAACGATCAGGTTGATCAAACCTTCCGCTTTATGCACCTCGATAAAGACGGCGTGATCCGCATGGACTGCTCCTCTGAGTGTGCTATGGCCGGTTTGCTGGCGCTGCGTGACAAGTTCGACCTGGCCTTTGCCAACGACCCTGACTATGACCGTCACGGTATCGTGACGCCAGCCGGGCTGATGAATCCGAACCACTACCTGGCGGTCGCGATTAACTACCTGTTCCAGCATCGTCCGCAGTGGGGCAAAGATGTCGCCGTGGGTAAAACCCTGGTCTCTTCTGCCATGATTGACCGCGTGGTGAATGACCTGGGTCGTAAGCTGGTGGAAGTGCCGGTCGGCTTTAAATGGTTTGTTGACGGTCTGTTTGACGGCAGTTTCGGCTTCGGCGGCGAAGAGAGCGCAGGGGCCTCCTTCCTGCGTTTCGACGGCACGCCGTGGTCTACCGATAAAGACGGTATCATCATGTGCCTGCTGGCGGCGGAAATCACCGCGGTTACGGGTAAAAACCCGCAGCAACATTACGATGAGCTGGCCGCACGTTTCGGCGCGCCGAGCTACAACCGTCTGGGTGCCAGCGCAACCTCCGCACAGAAAGCGGCATTGTCCAAACTCTCTCCGGAAATGGTCAGTGCCAGCACGCTGGCGGGGGATCCCATCACCGCACGTCTGACGGCAGCACCGGGTAACGGCGCGTCTATCGGTGGTCTGAAAGTGATGACCGACAACGGCTGGTTCGCCGCCCGTCCGTCAGGTACAGAAGACGCCTACAAAATTTACTGCGAAAGCTTCCTCGGTGAAGAACACCGTAAGCTGATTGAGAAAGAAGCGGTAGAAATTGTCAGTGAAGTGTTGAAAAACGCGTAATCCTCATCAGGCCCTGTTCAGGGCCTGATTCTTTTCTACAGCATAAATCGATAGCCAATGCCGGTTTCTGTCAATAAATGGCGGGGACGTGCAGGATCGGCTTCCAGCTTCTGACGAAGATGGCCCATATAGATGCGTAAATAGTGACTATGCTCAACGGCGTTTGGTCCCCAGACCTGGCTTAACAACTGGCGTTGGGTCAACACCTTACCGTGGTTATTGAGTAACACGGCCAGCAGACGAAACTCGATAGGAGTAAGATGCAGCTCTTCACCCGCCCGCATAATACGGCGGTTGGCGAGATCAACCTGAATATCTGAAAAGCTCACCAGGGGATCGCTTTGTTGCATACCCGCATTGCGGCGCAGCGCTACGCGCAGGCGCGCCTGCAATTCCCCGATACCAAAGGGTTTACTCAGATAATCGTCAGCCCCGGCATCCAGCGCGGCAATCTTGTCGCTCTCTTCGGTTCGCGCGGATAGCACGATAACCGGAATCTGGCTCCACTGACGCAGATCGCGGATGAAATCAATGCCATTACCGTCCGGCAGGCCTAAATCGAGGATCACAAGGTCCGGCTTGCGCGTTGCGGCTTCGATAAGGCCGCGTTGCAGTGTTTCGGCTTCCCAGACGCGCAACCCCTCGGCTTCCAGCGCAGCACGCAGAAAACGACGTATGGCCTGTTCATCTTCAACGATGAGAACGTTAATCACAAATCCTCGGCTAATTCATCCAGTTGCGGTGGCGGTTCCAGCGGCAGTGTAACATAAAAACTGGCGCCCCCTTCCGGGCGGTTGGCGGCAGAAATCGTCCCGCCATGCACCTCGACAATCGCCTCGCAGATGGCCAGCCCTAAGCCCACGCCGGGAATTGCCGACTCTTTGCTGCCGCGTGCAAATTTAGCAAAAATCGCCTCTTCCTGCCCGGCGGGAATACCCGGCCCGTTATCCCACACTTCAAGTGTCAGCCGCGAATCATCATGTCGGGCATCGATACCGATATTCGCATTATGCCCGGCGTATTTAACGGCATTTTCCAGCAAATTAATCAGTACGCGTTCAAACAACGGCCCATCGACGTGTACCAGCATCAGCGGGTCGGGGAGGTTCAGCGCAATGTGGCGCTCGCCGAGACCGGGTTCGAGGGTTTTCAACGCGCTTCCCACCACTTCTTCCAGCGTCAGCCACTCTTTTTTAAGATTAAAACCGCCGGACTGAATGCGCGCCATATCCAGCAGATTGTTCACAAGCCGGGTGGTATTGAGCACATGCTGACGAATTTCGCTGGCCTGAGGCGCGTGTTTTGACCCTTCGCTGGCGAGGTCCAGGGTCAGGATTTCAGCCTGGCCAAACAGCACGGTAAGCGGCGTGCGCAGATCGTGAGAGAGTGCCGCCAGCAGGGAGTTGCGTATGCTTTCCCGTTCACTGGCAAGGCGTGCCTGCTCTTCGCTGGTGGCCAGCGCCTGGCGCTCCAGCGCGCTGGCCACCAGCAAGGTAAAGGTTTCCAGCAGGCGCTGCTGTTCGGGGATCATCAGCAGGCGCAAGTTTGCCGGTTCCACAATCAGTAAACCGTGTGTTTTCTGTGCGCTTTTTAATGGCAAAATCTGATAGGGCACGCCGGGGAGAGTATCGGTACCGGCACCCGCCGGCTGCCCCTTATCAAAACTCCAGCGAGCGATAGCATCATCCCACGGGCTGATGCCCTGTGTCTGGGTAACGGCGACCAGTTTTCCCGAATGATCGGGCAGCAAGACCTGGCTGCGGGCATCAAATGTTGAGCGAATAAACGCCTCGCTGGTTGTGGCAATATCGGCTTCACTGCGCCCGGTTGCCAGCGCCTTCGACATCTCATACAAATGGCGCGTACGCTGTTCACGGTAGCGGGCGACGCGCGCCTGATAGCGCACACCGGCGGTGAGGTTGCCGATCACCAGGCCAACCGTCAGCATCACGCCAAACGTCAGCAGATATTGCACATCGGAAACGGCCAGCGTACCGCGCGGTGCAATAAAAAAGAGATCAAAGCTGACGACATTGATCACTGTGGCAAATGCTGACGGCCAGCGGCCATACAGCAGCGCGACCACCACCACGCCAAGCAGATAGACCATCACGAGGTTAGCGGCATCAAAGGCTATCAGCCACTGCATCGCAATCAGTGTAATGGCAGCGCACAGTGCAACGGCCACCAGACAGCCTTTTAACTGGACGCGCCATTTTTCCATAAACGGACGGCTGTCGCCGGGGCGGGATGGCAGTGTGACGGGGGCGTCATCCGGCGCAATGATCACCAGATCGAGATCCGGCGCGCGGCGCGCCAGCCGGTCCGCAAAGGATTCAGCGCCAAACCAGCGTCGTTTATTGCGTCTGCCGATAAGGATTTTGCCGAGGTTATGCTCACGCGCGTAGCGCAATATGGCTTTATCTTCTGCCGGATCGGAGAGGGTTGCGGTCTCCGCGCCCAGCTCCTGCGCCAGGTGTAATGAGGCGAGGATCGCCCGACGCTGTTGTTCGGGCAAACGGTGCAGGGCAGGGGTTTCCACATACACCGCGTGCCAGACACTGCCCAGTTTTGCCGCCAGACGGGCAGCGGTGCGGATCAGCTTCTCATTCCCCGTCCCGTGACCGACACAAAGCAGGATCGCGTCGCGCGTATGCCAGACCTTTTCATCCCCAAGACGGTCGCGCCAGGCGCGCATCTGGTCGTCAACGCGGTCGGCTGTACGGCGCAGGGCCAGTTCACGCAAGGCGATGAGGTTGCCTTTGCGAAAGAAATGCTCGATAGCGCGTTCGGCCTGACCGCCAATATAGACTTTGCCTTCGTGCAGGCGCTGGCGTAAATCGTCTGGCGGAAGGTCGACCAGCACAATTTCGTCCGCAGCGTCAAAGAAGGGGTCGGGTACTGTTTCGCGCACCTGTACGCCGGTGACGCCACTGACCACATCATTCAGACTTTCCAGATGTTGCACATTCACGGTGGTCAGCACATCGATGCCCGCTTCCAGCAGTTCTTCCACATCCTGCCAGCGTTTCGGGTGACGGGAGCCAGGCGCGTTGCTGTGCGCCAGCTCGTCCATCAGTATCAATGCCGGACGCCGCGCAAGGGCGGCGTCAAGGTCAAACTCCTGAATCAGGCGAGCGCGATGGGCAATACGCCTTGGCGGCAACACCGCCAGCCCATTGAGCAGGGCGGCGGTCTCCTTGCGCCCGTGGGTTTCCACCACGCCCACCAGAATATCCAGCCCCTGTGCCCGTAGCCGCTGTGCTTCCTGCAACATGGCAAACGTCTTCCCTACGCCAGCACAGGCACCGAAGAAGATTTTCAGTTTGCCACGATGATCCGTCGCCGCATGTTCCAGCAGTCTGTCGGGGTCCGGGCGCAAAGGCTCGTCTGTCATGACTTATTTATCCTTGAGCGCATCCAGCGCCAGATTCAGTTCAACGATATTCACCACCGGCTGGCCAATAAAATCGAAAAGCGGGTGAGTGGTGTTTTGTTCTACTAACCGGGCAACGGTCTGTGCGGGCAGATTGCGAGCCTGGGCAACACGCGGGATTTGCCATTCCACAGCCTGCGGCGTCAGATTGTTGTCCAGACCGCTGGCCGATGTTGTTATCAGTTCCACCGGCACACGGGCATCAGCCTGTGGGTTTTCCTGACGCAACTGGGCAACGCGCGCAGCCACTTCTTTATCCAGCTCCGGGTTACTGGCCGCCAGATTACTCCCACCGGACGCCATCGGATTATAAGGCGCATCGGCGGTGGCGGAAGGGCGGCCATGAAAATATCCCGCTGCGGTGAAATTCTGCCCAATCAGGCGCGAGCCGCGAACCCCATCGTCTCCCTCACGAATAAGCGAACCGTTGGCCTGTGTCTGAAATAACCACTGCCCCAGCGCCGTAGTAACCAGCGGGTAAAGCCCCCCGGTAATCAACGTCAGTACAATTAAGAGTACAAATGCCGGACGAATCAAAGCCATTTTTTTATCCCTCTTACACCAGGCCGAACAGGGTCAGCAGCAGGTCAATAATCTTGATGCCGATAAACGGCACCACCAGTCCGCCCAACCCATAAACCCACAGATTGCGGCGCAGCATGGCGGAGGCGGTCAACGGCTTGTAGCTCACCCCTTTCAACGCCAGCGGGATCAAAAAGACAATGATCAGGGCATTGAAAATAACCGCACTCAGAATGGCCGATGCCGGGGAGTGCAGGTGCATCACATTCAGCGCATTGAGCTGCGGGTAGGTGGCGGCAAAAGCCGCGGGGATGATGGCAAAATATTTCGCCACGTCGTTGGCGATGCTGAATGTGGTCAACGAACCACGGGTCATCAGCATCTGCTTGCCGATATGCACCACCTCAATCAGCTTGGTGGGGTTAGAGTCCAGATCCACCATGTTGCCGGCCTCTTTCGCGGCCTGGGTCCCGGAGTTCATAGCAACCGCAACATCCGCCTGCGCCAGTGCCGGGGCGTCGTTAGTGCCATCCCCGGTCATCGCCACCAGACGGCCTTCTGACTGATACTGGCGAATCAGCGCCAGTTTTGCTTCCGGGGTTGCTTCGGCCAGGAAATCATCCACCCCGGCTTCGGCGGCGATAGCGGCGGCAGTAAGACGGTTATCCCCGGTGATCATGACCGTCTTGATGCCCATTTTTCGCAGTTGGGCGAAACGCTCTTTGATGCCGCCTTTGACGATATCCTTGAGTGAAATCACCCCCAGGACACGAGCCCCTTCCGCCACTACCAGCGGTGTGGCACCGAGACGCGCCACCTGTTCCACACGCTGCTCGACATCGGCCGGGAACTGACCGTTGTTAGCCTCAATGTGACGACGAATGGCATCCACTGAGCCTTTGCGGATCATGCGCCCTTGCACGTTAATGCCACTCATACGGGTCTGCGCGGTAAAGGGGACAAACGTCGCCTGCAGACTTTGTACATCCCGTTCACGCAGGTTAAAGCGCTGCTTTGCCAGTATCACAATGCTGCGGCCTTCCGGCGTTTCATCCGCCAGCGAAGAGAGTTGCGCAGCATCGGCCAGGGTTTTTTCATCCACGCCGTTTGCAGGCAGGAATTCGGAGGCCTGGCGGTTACCGAGTGTGATGGTGCCGGTTTTATCCAGCAGCAGTACGTCGACATCGCCTGCGGCTTCAACGGCGCGCCCGCTGGTGGCAATCACATTGGCGCCGAGCATACGGCTCATCCCAGCGACGCCGATGGCCGACAGCAAACCGCCGATGGTGGTCGGGATCAGGCAGACCAGCAGGGCCACAAGAACGGTGACGCTGACCGGCGTGCCGCCGTAGACCGAGAATGGCCACAGGGTGGCGGTTGCCAGCAGGAAGACAATGGTCAGTGCCACCAGCAGAATGGTCAGCGCGATCTCATTGGGCGTCTTACGGCGCTGGGCGCCTTCCACCATGGCAATCATCCGGTCAAGGAAGGTTTCGCCAGGGTTAACGCTACACTGAATCACCAGCCAGTCGGAGAGAATGCGCGTACCGCCCGTCACGGAGGCGAAATCGCCGCCGGACTCGCGGATAACCGGCGCGGACTCCCCGGTAATGGCGCTTTCATCCACCGACGCGCCGCCCTCAATGACTTCCCCGTCGCAGGGAATAATATCGCCCGCTTCCACCAGCACCACGTCACCTTTACGCAAATCAGCGGCGGGAATGTGGTCGATTTGTGCATCATGCTGCGGTGCGCGTAATTTGCGGGCGAAGGCCGTTTTCTTCACTCCTTTCAGGCTGTTGGCCTGCGCTTTACTGCGACCTTCCGCCAGCGCTTCTGCGAAGTTGGCGAACAGTACGGTAAACCACAGCCAAAGACTGACCGCGCCGGTAAACCAGGCGCTGCCGTCGAGATACCCGCCCGCCATCGCAATCGCCAGCAGCGTGGTCAGCACGCTGCCAATCCAGACGATGAACATAACCGGATTGCGCCACTGGATATGCGGGCTCAGTTTGGTAATGGAATCAATCAGCGCCTGACGCACCAGCGTCGGTTCGAGCAGGGCCATTTGTTTGCGACTCATGACAAATACTCCGCAAATCAGCGTAAAGAGAGGTATTCCGCCACCGGACCCAGGGCCAGTGCAGGAATAAAGGTCAGGGCACCAACCAGCAGTACGGTACCGATCAGCAGGCCGATAAACAGCGCGCCGTGCGTCGGAAGCGTCCCGGTACTGGCGGGCTGGATTTTCTTGTTGACCAGTGACCCGGCAATTGCCATGACCGGCACAATGATGCCGAAGCGACCAATGAACATGCAGAACGCCAGCAGGCAGTTCCAGAACGGCGTATTCGCGCTCAGGCCAGCAAAGGCGCTGCCGTTGTTATTCGCAGCAGAGGAGACGGCATACAGCACTTCGCTAAAACCGTGGATACCCGGGTTGAGCATGCCGCTGCGTCCCGCCTCGGTCATCATTGCCAGCGCGGTGCCAATCAACACAAGGGCAGGGGTGACGAGGATCGCCAGCGCGGTCATTTTCATTTCGCGCACATCGATCTTTTTGCCGAGGTATTCCGGGGTACGGCCAATCATCAGCCCGGCAATAAACACCGCCAGCAATACAAACAACAACATGCCGTACAAGCCGGAGCCCACGCCGCCAAACACCACCTCGCCGATTTGCATCAGCCACATGGGAACCATCCCGCCCAGCGCGGTAAAGGAGTCATGCATGGCGTTAACGGCACCGCAGGAAGCGGATGTGGTGATGACCGCAAAGAGGCTACTGGCAAGAATGCCGAAGCGGCTCTCTTTCCCTTCCATATTGATGGCGCTGTCACCGCCTAACGTCAGGAAGTGCGGATTACCCTGCCATTCGGCCCACATGACCACGGCAACGCAAATGACGAAGATTATCGACATCGCCCACAAAATGGCGTGTCCCTGGCGGCGATCGCTGACAGCATCACCAAAGGCGAAGCACAGCGCCGCCGGGATTAAAAAGATTGCCAGCATCTGCAGGAAGTTGGTTAACGCCGTAGGGTTTTCAAACGGGTGCGAGGAGTTGGCATTAAAGAAGCCGCCGCCGTTGGTTCCCAGCATTTTAATGGCTTCCTGCGAGGCAACAGGCCCCATCGGTAATAGCTGTTTTGCCCCTTCAATGGAGGTAAATGGCTGATAGGGCAGGACGTTTTGCAGAGCGCCTTGTTGAATAAAGATCAGCGCAAGGACCAACGACAGTGGCAGCAGCACCCACAGGGTAATGCGGGTTAAATCGACCCAGGCATTTCCGAGCGTCGTCACGCTATGGCGAGAAAATGCGCGGATCAGGGCGAAAATGACCGCAATACCGGTAGCGGCGGAGAGGAAGTTTTGTACCGTGAGCCCCACCATCTGGCTGAAATAGCTCAGAGTGGTTTCACCCGAATAGGATTGCCAGTTGGTGTTGGTCACGAAACTCACGGCGGTGTTCAGCGCCAGATGCCATGACAAGCCAGGGAACTGTTGCGGGTTAAAAGGCAGGATGCCCTGCAACATCAGCATGACGAACAACAGTACCAGCCCGAAAATGTTGAGCCACAATATCGCCATCAGATACTGGAACCAGCCCATTTCGCGGGAATCAATCCCCATCATCCGCCATAGCCCGGTTTCCAGAGTGGATACGCCAGGAAGGGAAGCGCCGACGATCATCTTCGCCAGTAACGTCCCGAGCGGGCGAGCAAGAATAAACAGGACCAGTAAAAAGCTGGCAATCAGTAAAAACGCCTGGGCTGCCATCAGAAAGCCTCCGCGTTAATCAGGGCATAGACCAGATAGCCCAACAACAGGAAAACCAGCACGATGCCGGTTACGACGCCTGCACTCACAATCCACCTCCAGGTGTTTTAGGGATTGCAGTGAGGGTAGGATTTTGCGTGCAAAGATTTCGCAAAAATCAGCCGGGCGGGTATAAAAAAAATATAAAAATGGATAAAACCATATTTTAACTAATGGTTAGTATTAATTTAACTTTTATGTAACTTAATTACGGCGTGAATGTAAATAACGCCATAAATAGCAAAAAAAAGTGGTCGGATGAGTAGTAAAATTACAAACAAAACGGTACTATTTTAACCAGATTCAGATGCGCCCCACAGGATCCGTCAAGGATCTCTGTCATGGGGGAACATTTTTCCGGTGAATGTTACCGGCCAACAAAGGGGAGAGAATTATGACCGTATATAAAACATTTCCAGTTCATATCGTCCTGATGCGTCGCATTTTCGCCGTGCTGGCTGGCGTACTGGCATTGCCGGTAATGATGTTCTGGAAAGACCGCGCACGTTTTTACAGCTATCTGCATCGCGTCTGGGCTAAAACCAGCGATAAACCGGTTTGGATGGCTCAGGCCGAAAAAGTGACCTGCGATTTTTATTGATCAATTGATTACACTCAGCAATAAAAAAACCGCTACGTTTTTGACGTAGCGGTTTTTTTTTATCTTTACAGGAGCCGCAACCCATCGGTGAAAGTCGTGAATCCTGTGCAGGGCGATGCATGTTCATTCGTCAGATTATGTGCGTCATCCTGCTGGCGCGTTACATTCACCCGCTACACTTAACCCACGCTGTTGTTTTGAGGCGTAAGCTCTGCTTGCACTCGCAACCTTCCTTTAACACACTATCGACATTTTCTGACGGATATCTGTTACCTGGAGAGTTATGACCACCCATCTGGTCTGGTTTCGCGCGGATTTGCGCGTACATGATAATTATGCCCTCGCTGCCGCCTGCAATCATCGCGACGCCAGTGTCAAAGCCCTGTTTATTGCCACGCCGGGACAGTGGAAAAAACATGCGATGGCCCCACGGCAGGCTGCATTTCTCGCCACTCACCTCAACGCGCTCCAGCAGGCACTGGCGGAGAGAGGCATTCCGTTAATTTACCGGGAAGTAGACGATTTTGCCGCCAGTGTTGATACCGTGGCGGCGGTGTGCGCTGAAGAAAAGGTCAGCCATCTTTTCTATAACTACCAGTACGAAGTGAACGAACGCCAGCGTGACGCGGCGGTGGAAAAGGCGCTTGTCGATGTCGCCTGCCAGGGATTTGATGACAGCGTAATGCTGGCGCCAGGCAGCGTTGTGACCGGCAATCATGAAATGTACAAAGTCTTTACACCCTATAAAAACGCCTTTTTGCGGCGGCTGAAAGATGAGCTACCCGCATGCGTTGGCGCACCAGATGTTCGGACGGGGGGCGCATTAGACGGGGCGCTTGCGACATTGACGTTTGATTATCCGCAAGAAGAATTTGATTCAACTCTGTTTGCGGTGGATGAAAAAACGGCAATTCAACGCCTGCGCGCTTTTTGCCAGCAGCACGCCGCCGCTTACGAGCAACAGCGGGATTTTCCTGCAATTGAAGGCACCAGCCGCCTTTCTGCCTGCCTGGCGTTAGGGGTTCTTTCGGCGCGACAATGTTTGCATCGTCTGCTGGCCGAGCAGCCCGATGCCTTGAACGGCGGCGCTGGATCCGTATGGTTAAACGAGCTGATCTGGCGGGAGTTTTATCGCCATTTGATGACTTATCATCCTGATTTATGTAAGCATCGTCCTTTCATTTCGTGGACGGATAAGGTGCAATGGAAAGACCATCCGGAGCAGCTTCGCGCCTGGGAGGAGGGGAGAACGGGTTATCCGATTGTGGATGCGGCCATGCGCCAGTTGAAGAGCACTGGCTGGATGCATAACCGCTTGCGGATGATCGTTGCCAGCTTTCTGGTCAAAGATCTCTTGCTCGACTGGCGTTTGGGCGAGCGTTATTTTATGACGCAACTTGTCGATGGTGACCTGGCTGCGAATAACGGCGGCTGGCAGTGGGCGGCGTCGACAGGGACAGATGCCGCACCTTATTTCCGTATTTTTAACCCTACGACTCAGGGGGAACGGTTTGATAGCGATGGCGAATTTATTCGGCGGTGGATCCCTGAACTTGCTGCTGTGCCGGGTAAGGCGATTCACGACCCCTGGACATGGGCGGATAAAAGAGGCATTTCTCTCAATTATCCGCGCCCGATAGTGGAACACAAACAGGCACGGGCTGCGACGCTTGCGGCCTATGAAGCCGCCCGTAAACCGTAAAGAGAGTGACGATGAAAAATACCGAACTGGAAAAACTGATCAACGAAAAACTCAACAGTGCGGCGTTCAGCGATTACGGTCCGAATGGCCTACAGGTTGAGGGACGCGAAACCGTCAAAAAAATCATCACCGGTGTAACGGCAAGCCAGGCATTGCTTGATGAAGCGGTACGCCAGGAAGCCGACGCGGTGATTGTGCACCATGGTTATTTCTGGAAAAACGAACCGGCGATCATTCGTGGCATGAAGCGCAATCGCCTGAAAACGCTGCTGGCGAATGATATCAACCTCTACGGCTGGCATCTGCCGCTGGATGCGCACCCGGAGCTGGGCAATAACGTCCAGTTGGCCTCGCTGCTGGGGATCACGGTGATGGGCACCGTTGACGGTGATGCGCTGCTGCCGTGGGGCGAACTGGCAATGCCGGTACCGGGGCTGGAACTGGCATCCTGGATTGAAGCGCGTCTTGGGCGCAGGCCGCTGTGGAGCGGTGATACCGGGCCCGAGCTGATTAAGCGCGTCGCCTGGTGCACCGGCGGTGGTCAAGGCTTTATCGATAACGCTGCCCGTTTTGGCGTTGACGCGTTTATTACCGGAGAAGTCTCTGAGCAAACCATTCACTCGGCGCGTGAGCAGAACCTGCATTTTTACGCGGCAGGTCATCATGCCACCGAGCGCGGCGGTATTCGTGCACTGAGCGAATGGCTGACGGAGAATACCGATCTGGACGTGACATTTATTGATATTCCGAATCCGGCATAAGGAGCGGGACAGTGCAGAGAGCACGTTGTTATCTGTTAGGTGAAACGGCGGTGGTGCTGGAGCTGGAGCCTCCCGTCACGTTGGCGACGCAAAAACGTATCTGGCGCTTAACGCAGCGTCTGGCGGATGTGCCCGATGTGGTTGAAGCTATTCCTGGAATGAATAACATCACTGTGGTATTACGCGATCCGCAAACCCTGGCGCTGGATGCCATTGAGCGTTTACAGCGCTGGTGGGAAGAGAGCGAAGCGCTGGAACCTGAATCGCGCATAATCGATATCCCGGTCATTTATGGCGGCGAAGCCGGGCCGGATCTGCCTGATGTGGCGCGCCATACCGGGCTGACGCAGAAACAGGTCGTTGAGTTGCACTCTTCCATTGATTATGTGGTGTGGTTTTTAGGATTCCAGCCGGGCTTCCCATATCTGGGCGGTCTGCCCGAAAACCTCGCCACGCCGCGTCGCGCCGAACCTCGCGTGCGTGTGCCTGTCGGTTCTGTTGCCATTGGCGGGGCGCAAACGGGGATCTATCCGCTCGAAACGCCGGGCGGCTGGAACCTGATTGGCCGCACCGAACTGCCGCTGTTTAACCCGTCGCTTTCAGAACCTGTATTGCTTCGCCCCGGTGACACACTGCGGTTTATCCCGCGTAAGGAGGGCATATGCTAAAAATTCTTCGTGCGGGTATCTACACCACAATCCAGGCAGGTAAACGTGTGGGGCTGCGGCAATCCGGCGTCAGCTATTGCGGCGCGCTGGATGGCCCGGCGCTGCACATCGCCAACGCGCTGGTCGGTAACGACGGCGATGCCCCGGGCCTTGAGATAACGCTCGGTCAGTGTGAAGTGCAGTTTAACGAAGCGACGTGGTTTGCGCTGACGGGCGCGGGGTGTGAAGCCAAACTTGACGGCAAAGCTGTCTGGACGGGCTGGCGCTACCCGGTCCAGGCTGGGCAAACGCTGGTACTGAAACGGCCGCAGCACGGCATGCGCAGTTATCTGGCCGTAGCCGGTGGACTGAACGTGCCGGAAGTCCTGGGCTCCTGCAGTACGGATTTAAAAACCGGGCTAGGTGGGCTGGAAGGCCGCTTACTGCGTGATGGCGACGAAATCCCGTTGCGGGCTGTTACGCAGAACTTTAAGGGGCCACAAGGGGTGAAGCAGTTGCTTTGGGGCAACCGCATTCGCGCACTGCCAGGGCCGGAGTATCGGGAGTTTGATCAGCACTCGCAGGAGGCCTTCTGGCGCGTGCCATGGCATCTCGACCCGCAAAGTAACCGTATGGGATACCGTTTGCAGGGCCATAAGTTAATACGTGCCACCGATCGCGAGCTGGTGTCGCACGGGCTGTTACCCGGCGTGGTACAGGTGCCGCCGAATGGGCAACCCATCGTGTTAATGAATGATGCTCAGACAACGGGCGGTTACCCGCGGATCGCCTGCATTATCGAGGCCGACATGTACCATCTGGCGCAGATCCCTCTTGGGCATCCTATCCATTTTGTTCCCTGTACGCTGGAAGAGGCGCTGGCGGCGCGCCAGGATCAGCAACGTTACCTGGAACAACTGTCGTGGCGGCTGCGTAATGAAAATTGATTTAAACGCCGATCTGGGGGAAGGGTGCGCCAATGATGCCGCGCTCCTGAAACTGGTCTCCTCAGCCAATATCGCCTGTGGCTTTCATGCGGGCGATGCGCAAACCATGCGCGAATGTGTGCAGGAGGCGTTGAAAAATGGCGTGGCGGTGGGGGCACACCCGAGCTTTCCTGACCGGGAGAATTTTGGCCGCACGGCGATGCAATTACCCCCACAGACCGTCTACGCGCAGACGCTTTACCAGTGCGGTGCGCTGGCGGCGATTGTGCGTGCCGAAGGGGGACGTATGGTTCATGTCAAACCGCACGGCATGCTGTATAACCAGGCCGCCGTCGATCCCATGCTGGCGGAAGCTATCGCCCGCGCGGTGCGCGACTGTGACCCGGCGTTGATTCTGGTCGGTCTTGCGGGCAGTGAGCTTATTCGCGCCGCAAAACACCTTCAACTTACCACGCGCGAGGAAGTGTTTGCCGATCGCGGTTATCAGGACGATGGCACGCTGGTGCCACGTTCACAGCCGGGGGCACTGATTACCGATGACGAGGCCGCGCTGACGCAAACGCTGGGGATGGTCTTATCCGGTAATGTTAAAAGCATCAACGGGCGTGATGTTGCGCTGCGTGCGCAAACCGTCTGCCTGCATGGCGACGGTGAACATGCGCTGGCATTTGCCCGTCGCCTGCGTGAAGCATTCGAGCAGTATGGTGTTGTTGTGAGTGCAGAAAATTAAAAGGATGTTGTAATGCCAGAAGGTCCTGAAATTCGCCGTGCTGCAGATAGTCTTGAAGCGGCCATCAAAGGTAAACCGCTCACGGATGTCTGGTTTGCCTTTCCCCATCTTCACTCTTTCGCGCCGACACTGGTTGGCGAGTGTGTTGAACGCATTGAAACCCGGGGTAAAGCGTTGCTGACCCACTTTTCCAATGGCATGACGATGTACAGCCACAACCAGTTGTATGGCGTCTGGCGGGTGGTTGAAGCGGGAGAGGTGACAGAAACCAACCGCGTGCTGCGTGTACGGCTGGCGGCAAAAGACAAAGCCATTTTGCTCTACAGCGCCTCTGACATCGAGATACTGACCGCCGACGAACTGGCCGTTCATCCTTTCTTACAGCGCGTAGGACCGGATGTGCTGGATATGTCACTGACCGTCGAACAGGTCAAATCACGGTTATTATCTCCCCGGTTTTGTCGTCGCCAGTTTTCCGGTTTGCTGCTTGATCAGGCGTTTCTCGCCGGACTGGGGAACTACTTGCGCGTGGAAATCCTGTGGCATGCCGCCCTTGCGCCGCAGCATAAAGCGGTTGATCTCAATGAGGCCCAGCTCGACACGCTGGCCCAGGCGCTGCTCGACATTCCGCGCCTTTCCTACCAGACGCGCGGCAGGGTGGATGAAAACCACCATCACGGGGCGCTATTTCGCTTTAACGTTTTTCACCGGGCCGGGCAGGTCTGCGAGCGCTGCGGGGGGATAATCGAAAAATCGACGCTCTCTTCGCGTCCGTTTTATGGGTGTCCGGGGTGTCAGAAGTAATTCTGCTTAGCCGGGCCACTGGTTTTGGCGTTAATTCTTTGCCGCCAGACGGCAGCCAATAAAAAACCCGCCGCAGCGGGTTTTTTACTATCAGCAGCTTAGTGCTTTTCGAGATCGGTTTTGAAATCGCGTTTTTCATAACCGGTGTACAACTGACGCGGACGGGCAATTTTAATGCCGTCGTCGTGCATTTCGTTCCAGTGTGCAATCCAGCCCACGGTACGCGCCATCGCGAAGATAACGGTAAACATGGAAGACGGAATGCCCATCGCTTTAAGGATGATACCGGAGTAGAAGTCCACGTTCGGGTACAGCTTACGCTCGATGAAGTACGGGTCGTTGAGCGCGATATGCTCAAGTTCCATTGCCACTTCCAGCAGATCGTCTTTGGTACCCAGCTCACGCAATACTTCATGGCAGGTTTCACGCATAACGGTCGCGCGCGGGTCATAGTTCTTGTAGACACGGTGACCGAAGCCCATCAGACGGAACGAATCGTTCTTATCTTTGGCGCGACGCAGGAATTCCGGAATGTGTTTAACGGTGCTGATCTCTTCGAGCATTTTCAGCGCGGCTTCGTTCGCGCCACCGTGCGCCGGCCCCCACAGGGAAGCAATACCCGCGGCGATACAGGCAAACGGGTTCGCACCCGAGGAGCCTGCGGTACGGACGGTGGAAGTCGAGGCGTTCTGCTCATGGTCAGCGTGCAGGATCAGGATGCGGTCCATTGCACGTTCCAGCACCGGGTTCACTTCATAGCTTTCGCACGGAGTGGCGAACATCATATGCAGGAAGTTACCAGCGTAGGAGAGGTCGTTACGCGGATAAACGAAAGGCTGACCGATAGAATATTTGTAACACATCGCTGCCACAGTCGGCATTTTGGACAGCAGGCGGAAGGCTGCAATCTCACGGTGACGCGGATTGTTCACATCCAGAGAGTCATGGTAGAACGCCGCAAGCGCGCCGGTGACGCCGCACAGAACCGCCATCGGATGAGAGTCACGACGGAAGCCATGGAACAGACGGGTAATCTGCTCGTGAATCATTGTGTGTCGAGTGACGGTGAGTTTGAACTCATCGTATTGCTCTTGCGTCGGTTTTTCGCCGTACAGCAGGATATAGCAGACTTCGAGATAGTTGGAATCGGTGGCCAGTTGGTCGATCGGGAAACCACGATGCAACAGGATACCTTCGTCGCCATCAATGAAGGTGATTTTGGATTCGCATGATGCGGTAGAGGTGAAACCTGGATCAAAAGTGAATACACCTTTTGAACCGAGACTACGGATATCAATAACATCCTGACCGAGCGTGCCCTTTAGCACATCCAGTTCAATAGCAGCGTCACCATTATAGGTGATGTTTGCTTTTTTATCAGCCATTTACGGTCTCCTTAGCGCCTTATTGCTTAAGACTACCTGTTACCGGATTTGCATTCAAACTGCCTTTTAACGCTACCAGATTATTATTTGGCTCGCTGCTCTGATGAGAGGAAAAACCAGGGTACAGAGCGATGGGCGCTAGCAGGTACACATTGAAAGTACAGTCAAAACAGCAACAAATCAGGTTCTTAGCAGTCGGATTTTGTCAAACCTGCTATCACTAATAACTGTCCTGATTAATTCGGTCAACTTCATCACACTGTTGCATAACTTATTTGCAGGTGAAAGATAGACCCCATAACTTTTGCGAATTATATCTCTCTTCTGATGAAGTTTGTAACAAGAATGTTTAACTTTTGTCAAATCAGATGATTAAATTTTAAAATAATGTTGTTATCGTGACCATGATCACTGTTCAGCATAAAACCCGACAAACTATATGTAGGATAATTGTAATGATTTTGTGAACGACCTATACTGCCGCCAGGTCTCCGGAATACCCTGCAATCCCGAGCCACCCAGCGTTGTAACCTGTCGTTTCGCATCTGGAAGCTGAAATTTTGCATTACGCGCAGTTATAGAAAAGGACGCTGTCTGACCCGCAAGCAGACCGGAGGAAGGAAACTATAAGAACAGCATGTGGGCGTTATTCATGATAAGAAATGTGAAAAAACAAAGACCTGTTAATCTGGATCTCGCAACGATCCGGTTTCCTGTTACGGCAATAGCGTCCATTCTTCACCGCGTTTCCGGCGTCATCACCTTTGTGGCGGTCGGTATCCTGCTGTGGTTACTGGGCCTGTCGCTGTCATCCGAAGAAGGCTTCCAGTCTGCCTCCGCTATTATGAGTGGTTTTTTTATTAAATTCATTTTGTGGGGCATTCTGACTGCACTGGCTTACCATGCGGTTGGCGGTATTCGCCACATGCTGATGGATTTTGGCTGGCTGGAAGAAACTTTTGAGGCAGGAAAACGTTCCGCCAACGTGTCATTTGCAATTACTGTCGTGCTTTCACTTCTCGCAGGAGTCCTCGTATGGTAAGCAACGCCTCCGCATTAGGACGCAACGGCGTACATGACTTCATTCTGGTCCGTGCTACCGCAATCGTCCTGACGCTCTATATCATCTATATGGTCGGTTTTTTCGCTATCACTGGCGATATTACCTGGCAAGTCTGGACAGGCTTCTTCTCATCCGCCTTCACGAAAGTCTTCACCCTGCTGGCACTGTTCTCCATTTTGATTCATGCCTGGATTGGCATGTGGCAGGTGTTGACCGACTACGTTAAACCGCTGGCTGTGCGCCTGATTCTGCAACTGGCTATTGTCGTTGCACTCGCGGCTTACGTTATTTATGGATTCGTTGTGGTGTGGGGTGTGTGATGAAACTGCCAGTCAGAGAATTTGATGCTGTCGTTATTGGCGCAGGCGGCGCAGGTATGCGCGCGGCGTTACAAATTTCCCAAAGCGGCCAGACCTGTGCGCTGCTTTCTAAAGTTTTTCCAACCCGTTCTCACACTGTATCCGCTCAGGGCGGCATTACGGTAGCGCTGGGCAATACCCACGAAGATAACTGGGAATGGCACATGTACGATACGGTAAAAGGTTCCGATTACATCGGCGACCAGGATGCCATTGAATATATGTGTAAAACCGGTCCGGAAGCCATTCTGGAACTGGAACATATGGGCCTGCCGTTTTCGCGTCTCGATGACGGCCGCATCTACCAGCGTCCGTTCGGCGGCCAGTCAAAAAATTTCGGTGGCGAGCAGGCTGCACGTACCGCAGCGGCGGCTGACCGTACCGGTCACGCGTTATTGCATACGCTTTATCAGCAAAACCTTAAAAACCACACTACTATTTTTTCCGAGTGGTACGCGCTGGATCTGGTGAAAAACCAGGATGGTGCAGTCGTCGGTTGTACCGCGCTGTGCATCGAAACCGGTGAAGTGGTTTACTTCAAAGCCCGTGCGACTGTACTGGCAACGGGCGGCGCGGGTCGTATTTACCAGTCCACCACCAACGCGCACATCAATACCGGCGACGGTGTCGGGATGGCGCTGCGTGCCGGTGTGCCGGTGCAGGATATGGAAATGTGGCAGTTCCACCCGACCGGTATCGCCGGGGCGGGGGTGCTGGTCACCGAAGGTTGCCGCGGTGAAGGCGGCTATCTCTTAAACAAACATGGTGAGCGTTTCATGGAGCGCTATGCGCCGAACGCAAAAGACCTGGCGGGTCGTGATGTGGTGGCACGTTCCATCATGATCGAAATCCGTGAAGGTCGTGGCTGTGACGGTCCGTGGGGTCCACACGCCAAACTGAAACTCGACCACCTCGGTAAAGAGGTGCTGGAGTCGCGTTTGCCTGGCATTCTGGAGCTGTCCCGTACTTTTGCGCACGTCGATCCTGTAAAAGAGCCGATCCCGGTGATCCCGACCTGCCACTATATGATGGGCGGGATCCCGACCAAAGTGACCGGTCAGGCGCTGACGGTGAACGCGCAGGGCGAAGATGTGGTGATCCCAGGCCTGTTCGCAGTGGGCGAAATTGCCTGCGTATCGGTGCACGGTGCCAACCGTCTGGGCGGCAACTCTCTGCTTGACCTTGTGGTCTTTGGTCGTGCGGCAGGTCTGCATCTGCAAGAGTCTATCGCTGAGCAGGGCGTACTGCGCGATGCGAGTGAATCTGACATTGAAGGTTCGCTGGAGCGTCTCAACCGTTGGAACAACAACCGTTCAGGTGAAGATCCGGTGACCATTCGTAAAGCGTTGCAGGAATGTATGCAGCATAACTTCTCGGTCTTCCGTGAAGGCGACGCGATGGCGAAAGGTCTTGAGCAACTGAAAGTCATTCGTGAACGCCTGAAAAATGCCCGTCTGGATGACACCTCCAGTGAATTTAACACCCAGCGTGTTGAGTGCCTGGAGCTGGATAACCTGATGGAAACCGCGTACGCGACGGCGGTATCTGCCAACTTCCGTACCGAGAGCCGTGGCGCGCATAGCCGCTTCGACTTCCCTGAGCGTGATGATGAAAACTGGCTGTGCCATTCCCTGTATCTGCCAGAGACGGAATCCATGACGCGCCGTAGCGTCAACATGGAACCGAAACTGCGTCCGGCTTTCCCGCCGAAGATTCGTACTTACTAATGCGGAGACAGGAATATGAAATTCGAGTTTTCAATTTATCGCTATAACCCGGATGTTGACGACGCTCCGCGCATGCAGGATTACACCCTGGAAGGGGAAGAAGGTCGTGACATGATGCTGCTCGATGCGTTGATGCAGCTAAAAGAAAAAGACCCGAGTCTCTCTTTCCGTCGCTCCTGTCGCGAAGGGGTATGCGGTTCAGACGGCCTCAACATGAACGGGAAAAACGGTCTGGCGTGTATTACGCCGCTGTCGGCTCTGGGCAACGGTAAGCAGAAGATTGTGATTCGCCCACTGCCGGGGCTGCCGGTAATCCGTGATTTGGTTGTGGACATGGGGCAATTCTATGCCCAATATGAGAAGATTAAGCCTTACTTATTGAATAATGGGCAAAATCCACCTGCGCGTGAGCATCTGCAGATGCCCGAACAGCGTGAAAAACTCGATGGGCTGTACGAATGTATCCTTTGTGCATGCTGCTCCACGTCCTGTCCGTCGTTCTGGTGGAATCCGGATAAGTTTATCGGTCCAGCCGGTCTGCTGGCCGCGTATCGCTTCCTGATTGACAGTCGTGATACCGAGACCGATAACCGCCTGGAAGGGCTGAGTGATGCTTTCAGCGTATTCCGCTGCCATAGCATTATGAACTGCGTCAGTGTCTGTCCGAAGGGACTGAACCCGACGCGCGCCATCGGCCATATCAAGTCGATGTTGTTGCAACGTAGCGCGTAAGTCAGAGGGGCGCTTTTCCCCTCACCCTAACCCTCTCCCCCAAGGGGAGAGGGAATAGATTGCAGGAGACCTTTAAAAACTGCCGCACGTTCTTCCCCCTCTCCCTCCGGGAGAGGGCAGGGGTGAGGGAAAATATTCAGACAGTTTTTAAAGGTTCCTTCGCGGGCCAACAAAGAGAAGAGCTCGCAAGTGAACCCCGGGACGTGTGCGCCCTGCCGCGCGCGTTGTAGTTATCCACGGCGAAGTAAGCATAACAATGCTTAAGGGATCACGATGCAGAACAGCGCTTTGAAAGCCTGGCTGGACTCTTCTTACCTCTCTGGTTCGAACCAGAGCTGGATAGAACAGCTCTATGAAGACTTCTTAACCGATCCTGACTCGGTAGATGCGACATGGCGTTCCATGTTTGAAGAGTTACCGGGCACCGGAGTGAAACCGGATCAATTCCATTCCAAAACACGTGATTATTTCCGTCGTCTGGCGAAGGATGCCTCACGTTACTCTTCCTCCATTTCTGACCCTGACACCAATGCGAAGCAGGTAAAAGTCCTGCAGCTCATTAACGCCTATCGTTTCCGCGGTCACCAGCAGGCCAATCTCGATCCGCTGGGACTGTGGCAACAAGAGCGCGTTGCAGACCTCGACCCGTCATTCCATGACCTGACCGAGGCAGACTTCCAGGAGACGTTCAACGTAGGTTCTTTTGCCATCGGCAAAGACACGATGCAGCTTGGCGATTTGATCGCAGCTCTGAAACAAACCTACTGCGGCTCCATCGGTGCTGAATATATGCACATTACCAGCACCGAAGAAAAACGCTGGATCCAACAGCGTATTGAATCCGTTGCTGGCAAAGCCTCCTTTACCGCTGATGAGAAAAAACGTTTCCTCAGTGAACTGACGGCGGCAGAAGGGATGGAGCGTTATCTGGGCGCGAAATTCCCCGGTGCGAAACGCTTCTCGCTGGAAGGCGGCGATGCACTGGTGCCGATGCTCAAAGAGATGATTCGCCATGCCGGTAAAAGCGGCACGCGCGAAGTGGTGCTGGGTATGGCGCACCGCGGTCGTCTGAACGTGCTCATTAACGTGCTGGGTAAAAAACCGCAGGATCTGTTTGACGAATTTGCGGGTAAACATAAAGAGCACCTCGGTACGGGTGACGTGAAATACCATATGGGTTTCTCGTCCGATATCGAAACCGAAGGTGGGCTTGTGCACCTGGCGCTGGCGTTTAACCCGTCGCACCTTGAAATCGTCAGCCCGGTAGTAATGGGGTCCGTGCGTGCACGTCTTGACCGCCTGGATGAGCCGAGCAGCAACAAAGTTCTGCCAATCACGATTCACGGTGACGCTGCCGTTACAGGTCAGGGCGTGGTTCAGGAAACCCTGAACATGTCCAAAGCGCGCGGTTATGAAGTGGGCGGTACCGTGCGTATCGTCATCAACAACCAGGTGGGCTTCACCACCTCTAACCCGCTTGATGCGCGCTCCACGCCATACTGTACCGATATCGGTAAAATGGTGCAGGCGCCGATTTTCCACGTTAACGCGGATGACCCGGAAGCCGTCGCTTTCGTTACTCGTGTGGCGCTGGACTTCCGTAATACCTTCAAACGCGATGTGTTCATCGACCTGGTCTGCTATCGCCGTCATGGCCATAACGAAGCCGACGAGCCGAGCGCAACTCAGCCGCTGATGTACCAGAAAATCAAAAAACATCCGACCCCGCGCAAAATCTATGCTGACAAGCTGGAGCATGACGGTGTTGCGACGCTGGAAGACGCGACCGAACTGGTGAATCTCTACCGTGACGCACTGGATGCCGGCGAGTGTGTCGTGAAAGAGTGGCGTCCGATGAACATGCACTCTTTTACCTGGTCGCCGTACCTCAACCATGAATGGGATGAGAGCTACCCGAACAAGGTCGAAATGAAGCGCCTGCAGGAACTGGCCAAACGCATCAGTACGGTGCCGGAATCCATCGAAATGCAGGCCCGCGTTGCAAAAATTTACAACGACCGTCAGGCGATGGCGTCGGGCGAGAAACTGTTCGACTGGGGCGGCGCGGAAAACCTTGCCTATGCGACTCTGGTTGACGAAGGTATCTCCGTCCGTCTGTCCGGTGAAGATTCTGGTCGCGGCACGTTTTTCCATCGTCACGCGGTTATCCATAACCAGGCCAACGGTTCAACCTATACGCCGCTGCATCACGTCCACAATAGCCAGGGGCCGTTCAAAGTCTGGGACTCCGTTCTGTCTGAGGAAGCGGTTCTGGCGTTTGAGTACGGTTACGCCACCGCAGAGCCGCGTACCCTGACCATCTGGGAAGCGCAGTTCGGTGACTTTGCCAACGGCGCTCAGGTGGTTATCGACCAGTTCATCAGTTCCGGTGAGCAGAAATGGGGCCGTATGTGTGGTCTGGTGATGCTGCTGCCGCACGGTTACGAAGGCCAGGGGCCGGAGCACTCCTCCGCGCGTCTGGAGCGTTATCTGCAGTTGTGCGCTGAACAAAACATGCAGGTCTGTGTACCGTCAACCCCGGCACAGGTTTACCACATGCTGCGTCGTCAGGCGCTGCGCGGTATGCGCCGTCCGCTGGTTGTCATGTCGCCGAAATCGCTGCTGCGCCACCCGCTGGCGGTCTCCAGTCTCGATGAACTGGCGAATGGCACCTTTATGCCCGCGATCGGTGAGATAGACGCCCTTGATCCGAAAGGGGTTAAGCGCGTCGTTCTGTGTTCTGGTAAGGTTTATTATGACCTGCTTGAACAGCGTCGTAAGAACGATCAGAAAGACGTCGCCATTGTCAGGATTGAGCAGTTGTATCCGTTCCCGCACCAGTCGGTGCAGGAAGCGCTGAAACCGTATGCGCATGTACAGGATTTTGTCTGGTGCCAGGAAGAGCCGCTCAACCAGGGCGCATGGTACTGCAGCCAGCATCATCTGCGAGAAGTGATTCCGTTTGGGGCAGCCCTGCAATATGCAGGTCGCCCGGCCTCCGCTTCGCCAGCGGTAGGATATCTGTCCGTTCACCAGAAACAGCAACAAGCTCTGGTCAATGACGCGCTGAACGTCGATTAATTAAAGGATAAATAATGAGTAGCGTAGATATTCTTGTACCCGACCTGCCTGAGTCCGTTGCTGACGCGACCGTTGCGACCTGGCACAAAAAACCGGGCGATACCGTCCAACGCGATGAAGTGTTGGTAGAAATCGAAACTGACAAAGTGGTACTGGAAGTACCGGCATCGGCAGACGGCATTCTGGACGCGGTGCTGGAAGATGAAGGCACTACCGTAACGTCACGCCAGATTCTGGGCCGCCTGCGCGAAGGTAACAGCGCAGGCAAAGAGAGCAGCGCAAAATCTGACGCCAAAGAGTCTACCCCTGCTCAGCGCCAGCAGGCGTCTCTCGAAGAGCAAAACAACGACGCGCTCAGCCCGGCTATCCGTCGCCTGCTGGCCGAGCATAATCTTGAAGCCAGCGCCATTAAAGGCACCGGCGTCGGTGGCCGTCTGACTCGCGAAGATATTGAAAAACATCTGGCGAAAGCACCGGCGAAAAAAGAAGAAAGTAAACCCGCCGCGCCGGCTGCAGCACCTGCTGCACCGCAACTGGCGGGCCGCTCTGAAAAACGCGTGCCGATGACCCGTCTGCGTAAACGTGTAGCAGAGCGTCTGCTGGAAGCGAAGAATTCCACCGCCATGCTCACGACTTTTAACGAAGTGAACATGAAGCCGATTATGGATCTGCGTAAGCAGTACGGCGATGCCTTTGAAAAACGTCATGGCATCCGCCTGGGCTTTATGTCCTTCTACGTAAAAGCGGTGGTTGAAGCGCTGAAACGTTACCCGGAAGTGAACGCCTCTATCGATGGTGACGATGTGGTGTACCACAACTATTTCGATGTCAGCATGGCGGTCTCTACGCCGCGTGGCCTGGTAACCCCGGTTCTGCGTGATGTGGATACCCTGGGCATGGCCGATATCGAAAAACGCATTAAAGATCTGGCGGTGAAAGGGCGTGACGGCAAACTGACCGTTGAAGACCTGACCGGTGGTAACTTCACCATTACCAACGGCGGTGTGTTTGGTTCGCTGATGTCTACGCCAATCATCAACCCACCGCAGAGCGCCATTCTGGGTATGCATGCCATTAAAGACCGCCCGATGGCTGTTGATGGCAAAGTTGAAATTCTGCCCATGATGTATCTGGCGCTCTCTTATGATCACCGCCTGATTGACGGCCGCGAATCCGTTGGCTTCCTGGTGGCGATTAAAGAGCTGCTGGAAGATCCGACACGTCTGCTGCTGGACGTGTAGTGTCCTTTGCCCGGCGGCGTAATGCTGCCGGGTTACAAAAACGAACACCTGCATTGTAAGCCGGATGAGCGCAGCGCCGTCCGGCGTAACAAGTCTAATGAAGGATGGATAGAACACATGAACTTACATGAATATCAGGCAAAACAGCTTTTTGCCCGTTACGGTTTGCCTGCTCCTGTAGGCTATGCGTGCACGACGCCGCGTGAAGCGGAAGAGGCTGCGTCCAAAATCGGCGCGGGTCCGTGGGTAGTGAAGTGCCAGGTACACGCAGGTGGCCGTGGTAAAGCGGGCGGTGTAAAAGTTGTTAACAGCAAAGAAGATATTCGCGCGTTCGCGGAAAACTGGCTTGGCAAACGTCTGGTGACCTATCAAACAGACGCCAATGGTCAGCCGGTCAACCAGATCCTGGTTGAAGCAGCGACTGACATCGGCAAAGAGCTGTATCTGGGCGCTGTTGTTGATCGTAGCTCCCGTCGCGTTGTGTTCATGGCGTCTACCGAAGGCGGCGTAGAAATTGAGAAAGTGGCGGAAGAAACCCCGCACCTTATCCACAAAATCGCCCTTGACCCGCTGGCCGGCCCCATGCCGTACCAGGGGCGCGAGCTGGCGTTCAAACTGGGCCTGGAAGGTAAGCAGGTTCAGCAGTTCACCAAAATCTTCATGGGCCTGGCGACCATTTTCCTGGAGCGCGACCTGGCGCTTATCGAAATTAACCCGCTGGTCATCACTAAACAGGGCGACCTGATCTGCCTCGATGGCAAACTGGGCGCTGACGGCAACGCACTGTTCCGTCAATCCGAACTGCGCGAAATGCGTGACCAGTCTCAGGAAGACCCGCGCGAAGCGCAGGCAGCACACTGGGAACTGAACTACGTTGCGCTGGAAGGCAATATTGGTTGCATGGTTAACGGCGCAGGCCTGGCGATGGGGACGATGGACATCGTTAAGCTGCACGGCGGCGAACCGGCAAACTTCCTCGACGTGGGCGGTGGCGCGACCAAAGAGCGCGTAACCGAAGCGTTCAAAATCATTCTGTCTGACGAAAACGTGAAAGCCGTTCTGGTTAACATCTTCGGCGGTATCGTTCGCTGTGACCTGATTGCCGACGGCATCATCGGCGCGGTAGAAGAAGTGGGTGTTAACGTACCGGTTGTCGTTCGTCTGGAAGGTAACAACGCGGAGCTGGGTGCGAAGCGTCTGGCTGACAGCGGCCTGAATATTATTGCAGCGAAAAGTCTGACGGATGCAGCGCAGCAGGTCGTTGCCGCAGTGGAGGGGAAATAATGTCCGTTTTAATTGATAAAAACACCAAAGTTATCTGCCAGGGTTTCACCGGAAGCCAGGGTACTTTCCACTCCGAACAAGCGATTGCTTACGGTACGCAAATGGTCGGCGGCGTTACGCCTGGCAAAGGCGGCACCACCCATCTGGGCCTGCCGGTGTTTAACACCGTGCGTGAAGCGGTAGAAGCAACGGGCGCAACCGCGTCTGTTATCTATGTTCCGGCGCCGTTCTGCAAAGACTCCATTCTGGAAGCGATTGACGCAGGCATTAAGCTGATTATCACCATCACCGAAGGTATCCCGACGCTGGATATGCTAACTGTGAAAGTGAAACTCGACGAAGCGGGCGTGCGCATGATTGGGCCGAACTGCCCTGGCGTTATCACCCCAGGCGAATGCAAAATCGGCATCATGCCGGGCCACATTCACCAGCCAGGCAAAGTGGGCATCGTCTCCCGTTCTGGTACGCTGACCTATGAAGCGGTTAAGCAGACCACCGACTACGGCTTCGGCCAGTCCACCTGTGTGGGTATCGGCGGTGACCCGATCCCGGGCTCTAACTTCATCGATATCCTGAAACTGTTCCAGGAAGATCCGCAGACCGAAGCGATCGTCATGATCGGTGAAATCGGCGGTAGCGCGGAAGAAGAAGCGGCGGCTTATATCAAAGATCACGTGACCAAACCGGTTGTCGGTTATATCGCCGGTGTGACCGCGCCGAAAGGCAAACGTATGGGTCACGCGGGTGCAATCATCGCAGGGGGTAAAGGGACCGCGGATGAGAAATTCGCCGCTCTGGAAGCCGCTGGCGTGAAAACAGTTCGCAGCCTGGCCGATATCGGCGAAGCGCTGAAAGCGATTATCAAATAAGACTCAATGCCCCTCGTTGAAAGGGGCTGTAATATGTTCGACATGGTTGGCCGCTCCGAAAAGAGCGGCCTTTTTTATGCGCCGATTTTACGCACGCGGGTGTTTTCACCGGTCAATGTTTGGCCGTCAGGCGCGACCGGGGCCATCGGAGGGATGGCCTCACCGGTGCGTGCATCCACCAGCAACGAATGCGGTTCGCCCGGGGCAAACAGATGGCCTTCGCCCCACTGACGTAGTGCGACGATAACCGGAAAGAGTGATTGCCCTTTTTGCGTCAGCACATACTCCTGATACGCCGTGCCGTCAGACGCAGGCTGGGTGGCGAAAATACCCGCCTCGACCAGCTTACGCAGACGGTCGGTGAGAATATTGCGCGCCATCCCCAGGCCACGCTGAAAATCGCCAAAACGCCGCACGCCGTCGAACGCGTCGCGCACGATAAGCAGCGCCCAGCGATCGCCGATAATATCGACTGACCGGGCGACCGGGCAGGGCTGGTAAGCGGGGGAGCGTTCAGATGTCATAGCCGGGCCTCGTGAAAAACTTTCAAGTTGCATTTTAAAACTGGTTTATTTACGCTTCAACTAGTTTTCTTTTGCAACCAGGTTGGGCGATGAAAGAAGAGATATGCAGTATGCCTGCTGCACCCCTATGCAGTGAAACCATGAAACCGACAGCGATGCCGCGTAGCCTGGTGTTGCTGTTTGCCATCGCCAGTGGGCTGAGTGTGGCGAATGTTTATTACGCGCAACCGCTGCTCGACATGCTGGCACGGGACTTCGCCATCAGTCAGGCTGCGGTGGGCGGTGTGGTCACCGCAACGCAGGTGGGCTGTGCGCTGGCATTACTGCTGCTGGTGCCGTTGGGGGATATTGTGGAGCGACGGCGCCTGATGTTGTTGCAACTGCTGGCGCTGATTGCTGCGCTTGGTATCGTTGTGATGGCGCAATCTGCCTGGGTTTTGCTGGTGGGCATGCTGGCGACGGGGTTGCTCGGCACGGCGATGACGCAGGGGCTTATCGCCTGTGCGGCCAGTGCTGCCGAAGTTCAGGAGCGTGGGCGGGTGGTCGGCGCGGCCCAGAGCGGTGTTTTTATTGGTTTGCTGCTGGCACGTGTCTTTGCCGGTGTGGTGAGCGATCTGGCGGGATGGCGCGCAGTATATGGCGCTTCTGCGTTAATGATGCTGGTACTGCTGCCGCTGCTCTGGCGACAACTACCGCGCTTTAGTGTGCATCCCGAATCCGTCAGTGCGAGACAACTGCTGTTCTCAATGCTGACATTACTCTGTACCGATCGCGTATTGCAAATTCGCGGCGTGCTGGCGTTGTTAATGTTTGCCGCCTTTACGATTTTCTGGAGTGCGATGGTGCTCCCGCTAAGTGCGCCTCCCTATGGTTTTTCACATACAGTGATTGGGCTGTTTGCGCTTGCCGGTGTGGCGGGAGCCCTTGCCGCGACCCGAGCCGGGCGCGATGCCGACCGCGGTGATGGACAGCGCACCAGTTTTTATGCGCTGGTGCTGCTCTTACTGGCATGGTGGCCCCTGTCACAGCTTGAGCATTCCCTGGCACTGTTATTGGTAGGGATTGTGCTGCTGGATTTGGGTGGGCAGGCGCTGCATGTTACCAATCAGAGCATGATTTTGCGCACGTCAGCGGCACACGGGCGGCTGATTGCCCTCTATATGCTGTTCTACGCCACGGGAAGTGGGGTAGGGGCTATCGCGACCACTACGGTATTTGCTCACTATGGCTGGCAGGGGGTCTGTTTATTAGGGGCGGCGGTAAGTCTACTGGCGCTGATGATATGGGCGTTAACGCGGCATCTGATGCCAGATGAGAATTAAGACAACAGGGGTAATGAGATGAACGAACGGGAACTGCTGGCTGAGGCTGATGCGCGCGGCTTACGTTATCTGGAGGGGAACAGCACGCGACGCGTTTTTCCTGATGCTGATGCTATCGCCGCGCTAAGCGCGTTTGATGAACCGCTACCGCAGGCAGGGGAATCGGCTGAGCAGACGCTGGCCCTGCTGGATGATATCGGTTCACCTGCGACTACAGCATCGAACGGGCCGGGTTATTTGGGTTTCGTGGTGGGGGCGACATTGCCTTCCGCCTCAGCGGCTGAGCGGTTAATGGTCGCCTGGGATCAGTGCGCGTCGTCGTTTCTGAACTCACCGGTTGCCGACACGGTTGAACGTGTTGCGGGCCGCTGGGTGCTGGAAGCGCTGGACTTGCCGCGTGAAAGCGCCGTTGGTTTTGGCACCAGCGCAACGGCATGTACCTTAGCCGCTCTGGCGGCAGCGCGCCGTGAGCTGCTGGCACGTGAAGGCTGGGATATCGACAACGACGGGTTGCCCGGCGCGCCGGAAATCAAAGTGGTGGTCTCCGAACTGGTTCACATCACGGTGAAAAAGGCGCTGCGTATTCTGGGGTTCGGCATGTCACGACTGATTATTGCGCCAGTAGACGCGTTCGGGCGTGTTGACGTGCAGCAACTGCCGCCGCTTGATGCCCGTACCATACTTTGCCTGCAGGCAGGGGAGGTGAATACAGGTGAGTTTGATCCTTTCGCGCAGATTATCCCACGGGCCCACGCGGCAGGGGCATGGGTCCATGTTGACGGCGCCTTTGGTCTCTGGGCTCGCGCGTCATCACAGGCGGCGCTGACACAGGGCATTGAACTGGCTGATAGTTGGACCACCGATGCCCATAAGTGGCTCAACACGCCTTATGATTGCGCGATGGTCATTTGTCGCGATCCTCAGGTTCTGGCCGGGGCGATGAACAGCGATGCGGTCTACATGAGCGCCAGTGCCGATGCGCAGAAGAATCTGACGCTGGAGTTTTCTCGTCGCCCACGAGGAATCCCGGTCTGGGCCGCGCTGCGCGTGCTGGGGCGTGAAGGAGTACGCGAGATGGTCGACAGACACTGCATGCTGGCTCGCGTCATCAGCGAGGGGCTGAAACAGCTTGGGTTTGAGGTGCTGAACCGTGTGGTGATTAATCAGGTACTGTTTCGTTGCGGAAGTGACGCGCAAACGGAGGCCGTACTGGCTGCGGCACAAGCCTCGGGTAAAACCTGGTTTGGCACTACCCGCTGGCAGGGAAGGCCAGCGCTACGTATTAGTGTTTCATCCTGGCGCACACAGCGGCAGGATGTGGATGCGCTTCTGGAATTGTTGGGACAAATTAATGCGGAAAGCCAACAATCATAACCTTGAGGAATGTTAATAAGCCGTTCCTGTTAGATTTTTACTTAAGGCTGCGTAACACTGCGCGGCCTTTTTTATTGAATAGTAACCTTGTGGTGTTAAATATTTTTTTCTGAAAGTGAAATTATTGTGAAATAAATGAGGGGAATAACATCACCTCTTTTTACCTGAGCGATTGGACCTTTTTTGCAAGCCGCAATGCACACCCAGGATTAAACGTTAAATAAGCGGGTAATTATTTCTCTTTCGCGACCGTTTGATAACGGTTGTCTGCGTTAAGATATACATATTGTTAACACCTTTTTTACTAAAAGGATGTCGTGTCTACAAAATTAACAGAAACTGATGAAATTGATTTAAATCAATATTTAAAAGCTTGGAAAAGGCATCAAAAATAGTTAAATTGTCGCCGATCAAATTGGCTTAAAACTGCTAAATTCAGTATAAATTGATCACTGTCGAAAAACGTAAAACAAACACAATAAAAACCTTTTTATTGTAAGGGGTTTGCGGAGTAATATATTCGAGAGATCAATTTGGGTTTTTTATTAACGTAGTTGTAACTTTTTTGAATCAGCATCAACGTTATTGCTGATGATGATTTAAAAGTGCAACAACTTTTGTATTGGGGCATGCGCGTAAACCTTCGCTGACGAGGTTTACTCTCGGAGTCTTCATGCGATGAGCAAGGAGTCATGATGTTAGATATAGTCGAACTGTCACGTTTGCAGTTTGCCTTGACCGCGATGTACCACTTCCTTTTTGTGCCACTGACGCTCGGTATGGCGTTCTTACTGGCCATTATGGAAACGGTCTACGTCCTCTCCGGCAAACAGATTTATAAAGATATGACCAAGTTCTGGGGCAAGTTGTTTGGTATCAACTTTGCACTGGGCGTGGCCACTGGTTTGACCATGGAGTTCCAGTTCGGGACTAACTGGTCTTACTATTCTCACTACGTTGGGGACATCTTCGGTGCGCCACTGGCCATTGAAGGTTTGATGGCCTTCTTCCTCGAGTCCACTTTTGTAGGTCTGTTTTTCTTCGGTTGGGATCGTCTGGGCAAAGTACAGCATATGGCAGTGACCTGGCTGGTCGCGCTGGGCTCCAACTTGTCCGCGTTGTGGATCCTTGTGGCAAACGGCTGGATGCAAAACCCGGTTGCTGCAGATTTCAACTTCGAAACCATGCGTATGGAAATGGTCAGCTTCGCCGAACTGGTACTCAACCCGGTTGCTCAGGTGAAATTTGTCCATACCGTGGCCTCTGGCTATACCTGTGGTGCTATCTTCATACTCGGTATCAGCTCTTACTATCTGCTGCGCGGTCGTGACATCGCGTTCGCGAAACGCTCCTTTGCTATCGCAGCGAGCTTCGGTATGGCTGCTGTACTGTCCGTTATCGTACTGGGTGATGAATCTGGTTACGAAATGGGTGACGTGCAGAAAACCAAACTGGCGGCCATCGAAGCAGAGTGGGAAACCCAACCTGCACCGGCAGCGTTTACCCTGTTTGGTATTCCGGACCAGGATGCGCAGAAAAACCATATGTCCATCCAGATCCCTTACGCGCTGGGCATCATCGCTACCCGTTCTGTCGACACGCCGGTTATCGGCCTGAAAGAGCTGATGGTGCAGCATGAAGAGCGTATCCGTAACGGTATGAAAGCGTATCACCTGCTTGAACAACTGCGTTCCGGTTCGAAAGACCCGTCCGTACGCGATGAGTTCAACAACGTGAAGAAAGACCTGGGTTACGGCTTGCTGCTCAAACGCTATACGCCGAATGTGGCGGATGCGACCGAAGCGCAGATTAAACAGGCAACGCAGGACTCCATTCCACGTGTGGCGCCGCTGTACTTCGCCTTCCGTATTATGGTGGCGTGTGGCGTGCTGATGCTGTTCATTATCGCCGTGTCGTTCTGGACCGTTTGCCGTAACCGCATCGGCGAGAAAAAATGGCTGCTGCGTGCTGCGCTGTATGGCATCCCGCTGCCGTGGATTGCTATCGAATCCGGCTGGTTTGTGGCGGAGTACGGTCGTCAACCGTGGGCTATCGGTGAAATGCTGCCGACCGCCGTGGCGAACTCGACCCTGACCGCAGGCGACCTGCTGTTCTCGATGATCCTGATTTGCGGTCTGTATACCCTGTTCCTGGTGGCTGAAATGTTCTTGATGTTCAAGTTCGCACGCCTGGGCCCAAGCAGCCTGAAAACTGGCCGCTATCATTACGAGCAGTCCACTGTGGCTTCTCAGCCGGCACGCTAAGACAGGAGTCGTCAAATGATCGATTATGAAGTATTACGTTTTATCTGGTGGCTGCTGGTTGGCATTCTGCTGATCGGTTTCGCCGTCACCGACGGCTTCGACATGGGGGTGGGCATGCTCACCCGTTTCCTGGGTCGTAGCGATACCGAACGCCGTGTGATGATTAACTCCATCGCACCACACTGGGACGGTAACCAGGTATGGCTGATCACCGCGGGTGGTGCATTGTTCGCAGCCTGGCCAATGGTCTATGCCGCCGCGTTCTCCGGTTTCTATGTAGCGATGATCCTGGTGCTGGCCTCTCTGTTCTTCCGTCCGGTAGGTTTTGACTATCGCTCTAAGATCGAAGAGAGCCGCTGGCGCAACATGTGGGACTGGGGCATTTTCATCGGTAGCTTTGTGCCGCCGCTGGTCATTGGTGTTGCCTTTGGTAACCTGCTGCAGGGCGTACCGTTCAGCGTCGATGAATATCTGCGTCTGACCTACACCGGGAACTTCTTCCAGTTGCTTAACCCGTTTGGTCTGCTGGCCGGTGTGGTAAGCGTGGCGATGATCATCACCCAGGGCGCAACCTATCTGCAAATGCGTACGGTGGGTGAACTGCATCTGCGTGCACGTACTACTTCGCAGGTTGCTGCACTGGTTACTACGATCTGCTTCGTGCTGGCCGGGGTGTGGGTGGTCTACGGTATTGATGGTTATGTTGTGACTTCCGCCATGGATCACCATGCTGCTTCCAACCCGTTGAATAAAGAAGTGGCGCGTCAGGCCGGTGCCTGGCTGGCAAACTTCAATAACATCCCGTCATTGTGGGCGATTCCTGCACTTGGTGTGGTGTTGCCGCTGCTGACGGTGCTGACTTCGCGTGCGGAAAAAGGCGCACTGGCGTTCGTGTTCTCTTCACTGACGCTGGCCTGCATTATCCTGACTGCGGGTATCGCGATGTTCCCGTTCATCATGCCGTCAAGCATTATGATGAACGCCAGTCTGACCATGTGGGATGCTACCTCCAGTCAGATGACCCTGAACCTGATGACCTTTGTGGCGCTGGTCTTCGTACCGATCATCCTGATTTACACCGCCTGGTGTTACTGGAAAATGTTCGGTCGTATTACGAAAGAAGACATCGAAAGCAACACCCACTCTCTGTACTAAGTAAGGAGCTGATAATGTGGTATTTCGCATGGATTTTAGGAACGCTTCTTGCCTGTGCTTTTGGAGTGATTACGGCGCTGGCATTTGAACACGTGGAAGCGCTGAAAGCCGGTAAGCAAGAAGAGCATTGATGAACGAGATTATCGCGAAACTTTATGCGGTAATGGATAAGCGCCCGTTAAGGGCGCTTTCCTTAATTATGGCATTAGTGCTGGCAGGCTGTATCTTTTGGGATCCCTCGCGCTTCGCGGCAAAGACCAGCGACCTGGAAATCTGGCATGGCTTTCTGCTGATGTGGGCCGTCTGCGCTGGTGTGATTCATGGGGTAGGATTCCGTCCCCGCGCGATACACTGGCAAGGCATTTTTTGCCCGCTGATCGCAGACCTGGTAATGCTGGCAGGTTTGATTTTCTTCTTCTTTTGAATAAGAAATCTCCGCTTATGATATGGGCTTGCAAAAGCCCATATATTTTTACTCTCCGTTTACTTCTACCCATTCCAAACCATCTTCCCCGCGCGTATAGTAGCGAAGTTTAAAAGCTCTAACTTGAGGTTGAGTCCTGCCATTGTTCATCAGCACCATCCGCGAACCATGACAGGACACAATTTAATTGCATTACCGGGATGTAAAGTGAATACAACGCTGTTTCGATGGCCGGTTCGTGTCTATTACGAAGATACCGACGCCGGTGGTGTGGTTTACCACGCCAGCTACGTGGCTTTTTATGAACGAGCACGCACTGAGATGCTGCGCCACCATCACTTTAGCCAGCAAGTCTTGCTGGCCGAGCGCGTCGCATTCGTGGTACGCAAGCTCACGCTGGAGTATTTTGCGCCCGCCAGACTCGACGATATGCTCGAAGTCCAAACGGAAATTACATCAATGCGCGGGACCTCTCTGGTCTTCACGCAGCGGATCGTCAACGCAGAGAATACAGTTCTGAACGAAGCTGAGGTACTGATTGTCTGTGTTGATCCACTCTTAATGAAGCCTCGTGCGCTTCCCAAGTCTATTGTCGCGGAGTTTAAGCAGTGACTGACATGAACATCCTTGATTTGTTCCTGAAGGCTAGCCTTCTGGTCAAACTTATCATGTTGATTTTGATTGGTTTTTCAATCGCATCCTGGGCCATCATCATCCAGCGAACGCGCATTCTCAACGCAGCCGGTCGTGAAGCGGAAGCCTTTGAAGACAAGTTCTGGTCGGGCATTGAACTGTCGCGTCTGTACCAGGAAAGCCAGGGGCGTCGTGATAACCTGACGGGTTCGGAACAAATCTTCTACAGCGGGTTCAAAGAGTTTGCGCGTTTACACCGTGCCAACAGCCATGCGCCGGAAGCGATTGTCGAAGGGGCATCCAGGGCGATGCGCATTTCGATGAACCGCGAGCTGGAAAACCTGGAAACGCATATTCCTTTCCTCGGTACCGTCGGCTCCATCAGCCCGTATATTGGTCTGTTTGGTACGGTGTGGGGGATCATGCACGCCTTTATCGCACTGGGTGCGGTGAAGCAGGCAACCTTACAGATGGTTGCGCCGGGTATCGCCGAAGCGTTGATCGCCACCGCAATCGGCCTGTTCGCAGCGATTCCGGCGGTAATGGCTTACAACCGCCTGAACCAGCGCGTGAACAAACTGGAGCTGAACTACGACAACTTTATGGAAGAGTTCACGGCTATTCTGCATCGTCAGGCGTTTACCAGCACCGAGAGCAACAAGGGGTAAACCATGGCCAGAACGCGTGGACGGGGCAGCCGTAACAGTCGTGGCCTCAAATCCGAAATCAATATTGTTCCGCTGCTGGACGTGCTGCTGGTGCTGTTGCTGATCTTTATGGCAACCGCACCGATCATCACCCAGAGCGTGGAGGTTGACCTGCCGGATGCGACAGAGTCGAAAACCGTCAGCACCAATGACGATCCTCCGGTCATTATTGAGGTTTCCGGTGTCGGACAATACAGCGTGGTGGTGGAAAAAGATCGCATGGATCAGCTACCGCCAGAGCAAGTGATTGCAGAAGCGCAGCGTCGCCTGCAATCAAATCCGAAAACCGTTTTCTTGATCGGTGGCGCAAAAGAAGTGCCTTACGATGAAATCATTAAAGCGCTAAACCTGTTACACAGCGCGGGTGTTAAATCGGTTGGCTTGATGACGCAGCCTATCTGATCACCGGCTTAACAGGCGGCAGTTTTTGGGAACCGAGAGTGTCAAAGGCAACCGAACAAAACGACAAACTTAAACGAGCGATAATCATTTCGGCGGTGTTGCATGTGATTCTGGTTGCACTGCTGATCTGGAGTTCGTTTGATGAAAATATTGATGCTTCTGCGGGTGGCGGCGGCGGTTCTTCTATTGATGCGGTAATGGTCGATCCCGGTGCCGTTGTCCAGAATTACAACCGTCAGCAGCAGCAACAGGCCAGCGCAAAGCGTGCGCAAGAGCAACGTGACAAGCAGGCCCAGCAGCAGGCAGAAGAACTGCGTGAAAAACAGGCTGCCGAGCAGGAGCGCTTAAAACAGCTTGAGCAGGAACGTTTGCAGGCGCAAGAAGCTGCCCGTGAGCAGGCCGCAGAACAGAAAAAAGCAGAAGACGCCGCGAAGAAAGCGCAGGAAGCGCAAAAACAGGCGGAAGAAGCTGCAGCAAAAGCCGCTGCTGATGCAAAAGCGAAAGCGGATGCACAGGCAAAAGAAGCCGCGGAAGCCGCGAAGAAAGCGGCGGCCGATGCACAGAAAAAAGCAGAAGCCGATGCAGCTAAAGCGGCGGCTGATGCGAAGAAAAAAGCCGAAGCTGAAGCGGCCAAAGCTGCAGCCGATGCTCAGAAGAAAGCCGAAGCCGAAGCCGCGAAGAAAGCTCAGCAGGATGCTGAGAAGAAAGCGGCTGCGGACGCTGCGAAAAAAGCCGCAGCAGAGAAGGCCGCCGCTGAAAAAGCCGCGGCTGCCGAGAAGGCAGCGGCAGAGAAAGCCGCCGCTGAAAAAGCTGCTGCTGCTGAGAAGGCCGCTGCAGATAAGAAAGCCGCTGCTGAGAAGGCTGCTGCCGACAAGAAAGCCGCTGCCGAGAAAGCTGCTGCAGCCAAGAAAGCGGCTGCAGAGAAAGCGGCTGCCGCGTCAGGCGTTGACGATCTGCTGGGCGACCTGAGTTCCGGTAAGAATGCGCCGAAAACAGGTGGTGGTGCAAAAGGGGCTAATGCCGCCGCCGCCGGGAGTGGTAACACGAAAAATAATGGTGCGTCCGGGGCTGATATCAGCAACTATGCGGGTATGATCAAATCGGCCATTGAGAGCAAGTTTTATATGGATCCGTCCTTTACTGGCAAGGTTTGTACGTTACGTATAAAACTTGGCCCTGATGGTACGCTGAAAGACATTCAGTCTGAAGGTGGGGATCCTGCGCTTTGTCAGGCTGCACTGGCAGCGGCACGCCAGGCAAAAATTCCTAAGCCACCAAGCCAGGCGGTTTACGAAGTGTTTAAAAATGCGCCACTGGACTTTAAACCTTAGTAACGTTTTTCTCATGTAAAAGAGAAAATACGAGCTAAGTTGTACCAGTGTGTGAAGTAGTTTTGTCTATTTGAGTTTGTTAACATTCTGCTAAATTATCGCGGGTTTTCCGCCCGGATAAGGGAGATGAGATGAAGCAGGCATTACGTGTAGCGTTTGGTTTTCTGATGCTGTGGGCAGCGGTGCTGCACGCAGAAGTACGTATCGAGATCACCCAGGGGGTGGACTCGGCACGCCCAATCGGTGTTGTGCCCTTCCAGTGGGCAGGCCCTGGCGGTGCGCCTGAGGATATCGGCAATATCGTGGCGTCGGATCTGCGTAACAGCGGTAAATTCAATCCTCTGGATCGTTCTCGTCTGCCTCAGCAGCCGGCGACGGCCCAGGAAGTTCAGCCCGCAGCATGGTCTGCGTTGGGTATTGATGCCGTCGTTGTGGGCCAGGTCAGTCCGAACCCGGATGGCACCTATAAAGTGGCTTACCAGTTGGTCGACACCGGCGGTGCGCCGGGTACCGTACTGGCACAGAACTCCTTCAACGTCAGCAAACAGTGGCTACGCTATGGCGCGCATACTGCCAGTGACGATGTGTTCCAGAAACTGACCGGCATTAAAGGTGCATTCCGCACCCGTATCGCGTATGTCGTGCAGAGCAGTGGCGGCCAGTTCCCGTACGAACTGCGCGTTTCTGACTACGATGGTTTCAACACTGCCGTTGTTCACCGCTCTTCGCAGCCGCTGATGTCTCCGGCGTGGTCGCCAGATGCCTCTAAACTGGCGTATGTGACCTTCGAAAGTGGTCGTTCTGCGCTGGTGATTCAGGATCTGTCCAGCACCGCGATTCGTCAGGTTGCGTCTTTCCCGCGTCACAACGGTGCGCCGGCGTTCTCTCCGGATGGTTCTAAAATTGCCTTTGCGCTGTCAAAAACCGGTAGCCTGAACATCTATGTGATGGATCTGGGGTCTGGTCAAATCCGTCAGGTCACCGACGGTCGCAGCAACAACACTGAACCCACCTGGTTCCCGGATAGCCAGAATCTGGCGTTTACTTCCGACCAGGCAGGTCGTCCACAGGTTTATAAAATTAACGTTAACGGCGGCGCTGCGCAGCGTATCACCTGGCAGGGTTCACAAAACCAGGATGCTGACGTAAGTTCTGACGGTAAGTTTATGGTAATGGTGAGCTCCGATGGCGGTCAGCAGCACATTGCCAAGCAGGATCTGGTAGCGGGTGGCGTGCAGGTTTTATCGTCAACGTTCCTGGATGAATCGCCGAGTCTGGCACCTAACGGCACGATGGTAATCTACAGCTCTTCTCAGGGGATGGGATCCGTGCTGAATCTGGTTTCTACAGATGGGCGTTTCAAAGCGCGTATTCCGGCGTCTGATGGACAGGTGAAATCCCCTGCCTGGTCGCCGTATCTGTCTAAATAATAATTGGTAATTAAAGGAATTAACGAAATGCAACTGAACAAAGTGCTGAAAGGCCTGATGCTGGTTCTGCCGATCATGGCAATCGCGGCCTGTTCTTCTAAAAAAGCAACCAACGACCAGAATGGCGAAGGTATGCTGGGTGCGGGCACTGGTATGAACGGCAACGGTAACATGTCTTCTGAAGAGCAAGCTCGTCTGCAGATGCAGCAGCTGCAGCAGAACAACATCGTCTACTTCGATCTGGACAAGTATGACATCCGTTCTGATTTCGCTGCGATGCTGGACGCGCACGCTAACTTCCTGCGTAGCAACCCGTCTTACAAAGTCACCGTAGAAGGTCACGCGGACGAACGTGGTACTCCGGAATACAACATCTCCCTGGGCGAACGTCGTGCTAACGCCGTTAAAATGTACCTGCAGGGTAAAGGTGTTACCGCTGACCAGATCTCCATCGTTTCTTACGGTAAAGAAAAACCTGCAGTACTGGGTCATGACGAAGCGGCTTACGCTAAAAACCGTCGTGCCGTACTGGTTTACTAAGAGAATTGCATGAGCAGTAACCTCAGACATCATTTATTGAGTCTGTCGTTACTGGTTGGCATAGCGGCCCCCTGGGCCGCTAATGCTCAAGCGCCAATCAGTAGTGTCGGCTCAGGCTCGGTCGAAGACCGTGTCACTCAACTCGAGCGTATTTCTAATGCTCACAGCCAGCTTTTAACTCAACTCCAGCAACAACTCGCTGATAACCAGGCGGATATTGACACCCTGCGTGGCCAAATTCAGGAAAGTCAGTACCAGCTTAATCAGGTTGTTGAACGTCAGCAGCAAATTCAGCAGCAGATCGGTAGTCTGAGTAACGGCGGTGCGGCAGGTCAAACGCAGCAGGCTTCGGGCGATCAGGGTGGGGCAGCGGCACAGGCAGCGCCTGACGAAGCGGCAACCTCTGGCGCACCGGTACAAAGCGGTGATGCCAATACCGATTACAATGCAGCGATTGCCCTGGTACAGGATAAATCTCGCCAGGATGACGCGATTGCCGCATTCCAGAACTTTGTTAAAAAATACCCTGATTCAACCTATGTTCCGAATGCCAACTATTGGCTGGGGCAGTTGAATTACAACAAGGGTAAAAAGGATGATGCGGCGTTCTATTTTGCCTCCGTGGTGAAAAATTACCCAAAATCACCGAAAGCGCCAGATGCGATGTTTAAAGTCGGCGTGATCATGCAAGACAAAGGTGACACGGCGAAGGCGAAAGCCGTTTACCAGCAGGTGGTCGCGAAGTATCCGGGTACCGAAGGTGCAAAACAGGCACAGAAACGTCTCGGTTCTATGTGATGAATAGCACATGACCAGAAATCGCTTTTTTTCTGGTCTTGTCGCGTGAATCATAAGCAGTCAGGTGATCTTCCTCGAAATTCTTGTTGCGCTGCGTTCTTAAATCAGTAATATATGCCGCCGTTGCCACGGGATATCAAACAAACCAAAAGCAACGCAAAAGTGGGTCGTTAGCTCAGTTGGTAGAGCAGTTGACTTTTAATCAATTGGTCGCAGGTTCGAATCCTGCACGACCCACCAATCTTTCTGGTGGAAAGCGGTAGTTAAACGTGAAGGATAACGTTGCGTCAGCAACGGCCTGTAGGGCGAGGCAAAGCCGAGTCATCCTGCACAACCCACCACTAAGTCAGTATCCAGCGTAGTATCGGGTGATTAGCTCAGCTGGGAGAGCACCTCCCTTACAAGGAGGGGGTCGGCGGTTCGATCCCGTCATCACCCACCACTCGGGTCGTTAGCTCAGTTGGTAGAGCAGTTGACTTTTAATCAATTGGTCGCAGGTTCGAATCCTGCACGACCCACCAATTTAACGCTTTACTCCAGTGTTAAACGTGAAGGATCTCGTTGCGTTAGCAACGGCCGAATGGCGATGCAAAGCCGAGTCATCCTGCACGATCCACAGCTTTATGTGGTTTCGAGTAAAAATCTTTCAGATGACACCCGTATGGGTCGTTAGCTCAGTTGGTAGAGCAGTTGACTTTTAATCAATTGGTCGCAGGTTCGAATCCTGCACGACCCACCAATTCCAAGGTGGTCACTGGTAGAGAACGTGAAGGATAACGTTGCGTCAGCAACGGCCCGTAGGGCGAGGCGAAGCCGAGTCATCCTGTACGACCCACCACTCTGAATGATTAAAGCAGTAAAATCCCGCAAGGGGTCGTTAGCTCAGTTGGTAGAGCAGTTGACTTTTAATCAATTGGTCGCAGGTTCGAATCCTGCACGACCCACCAATGTAAAAAAGCGCCCTAAAGGCGCTTTTTTGCTATCTGCGATATAAAAGATTCGAACCTGCAGCAGGTTCGGGTCTCACGCAGTGAGACAACGGAGCCGCCTGCGGCGACGGCCCGAAGGGCGAGGCGAAGCCGAGTCATCCTGCACGACCCACCAATGTAAAAATGGCGCTGGCGGCGCTTTTTTGCTATCTGCAATGCGCCCATTCATCGCTTTCCCTTGCACTCCATCACCCATCCGTTCATTTCTTGTGACTTTTACCCCTTAATCCGCTATCTTGTTTAGTATATAAAACGCATTCGCCTTACCTTTGCCGCGCTGTCGTAAAAGAAAGGCATTTTGTTAAGCCAGTAAAACGAGTAAGCATGATGAGCGTAATGTTCGATCCGCAAGCCGCAATCTATCCTTTTCCCCCTAAGCCTCTCCCGCTGAGCCGTGATGAAAAAGAATTTTATCGGGAAAAAATCAAACGCCTGTTAAAAGAGCGTGATGCCGTGATGGTTGCGCACTACTACACGGACCCGGAAATTCAGCAACTGGCGGAAGAGACGGGTGGCTGTATTTCTGACTCACTTGAGATGGCGCGCTTTGGAGCTAAACATCCGGCCTCAACGCTGCTGGTAGCTGGCGTGCGCTTTATGGGTGAAACCGCCAAAATCCTCAGTCCCGAAAAAACCATCCTTATGCCGACACTCAACGCCGAGTGTTCGCTGGATTTGGGCTGTCCGATTGAGGAGTTTAGCGCTTTTTGCGATGCGCATCCTGACCGTACCGTTGTGGTGTACGCCAACACCTCAGCGGCAGTGAAAGCCCGTGCTGACTGGGTTGTGACATCCAGTATTGCCGTTGAGTTGATTGAACATCTGGATAGCCTCGGCGAGAAAATCATCTGGGCGCCTGACCGCCATCTCGGCAGCTACGTACAGAAACAAACGGGTGCGGATGTACTGTGTTGGCAAGGGGCCTGCATCGTACATGACGAATTTAAAACACAGGCGCTGACTCGCATGAAGGCGCTTTATCCGGATGCCGCCATCCTGGTGCACCCGGAATCTCCGGATTCTGTGGTCAAACTGGCCGACGCGGTCGGTTCCACCAGCCAGTTGATCAATGCCGCAAAAACACTTCAACATAAGCAACTGATTGTCGCCACTGACCGCGGTATCTTTTATAAAATGCAGCAGGCGGTGCCAGAGAAAGAGTTACTTGAGGCGCCGACCGCCGGGGAGGGAGCAACCTGCCGTAGCTGTGCTCACTGCCCGTGGATGGCAATGAATGGTCTGAAGGCCATTGCCGAAGGGCTGGAGAACGGCGGCGCGGCGCACGAGATCCATGTCGACGCCGCGCTGCGTGAAGGCGCTTTGTTGCCACTGAACCGTATGTTGGATTTTGCGGCTACACTACGTTCTTAATGAGGAAAAATGCGTAGGAATACGCTCTGGGGAAAAGATGGATTTTTTTAGCACACAGAATATCTTGGTACATATCCCGATCGGCGCCGGAGGCTACGATCTTTCATGGATTGAAGCAGTAGGGACGGTGGCGGGACTGTTATGCATCTGGCTCGCCAGCCTGGAAAAAATCAGTAATTACGCATTTGGCTTAATCAACGTAACGCTGTTTGCCATTATCTTCTTCCAGATCCAGCTCTACGCCAGCCTGTTGCTCCAACTGTTTTTCTTTGCCGCCAATATCTACGGCTGGTACGCCTGGTCGCGGCAAACAACCGCCAACGAGGCAGTTCTGCAAATCCGCTGGTTGCCTTTACCCAAGGCTTTAGCCTGGCTGGTCGTCTGCGCGCTTGCTATCGGTTTTATGACCTTCTTTATCGATCCGGTCTTTGCGGTGCTCACGCGCGTGGCGGTCTCGATGATGCAGACGGTGGGGCTGAATGTGGCGATGCCCGAACTGCAGCCAGACGCCTTCCCGTTCTGGGATTCCTGCATGATGGTACTTTCCATCGTCGCCATGGTTTTGATGACGCGGAAATATGTTGAGAACTGGCTGTTGTGGGTCATTATCAATGTCATCAGCGTGGTGATTTTTGCCCTGCAAGGCGTCTGGGCCATGTCGCTGGAATATATGATTCTGACCTTTATCGCACTCAACGGTAGCCGGATGTGGATAAATAGCGCCCGTGAGCGCGGCTCTCACGCGTTCTCGAACTAATGATGGTGTGAATGGCTGTGGTCTGGCTGCGTCTCGCTGAGATGGCAGTCAGGCCCGCTACAGGGCTGGTACTCCATCTGAATGGTGACATGCTCAATCTGATAGTGATGCACCAGAAAATGTTCAATTTGCCGCAGTAGTCCGTCGTGATCGTGTGGTGGAATAACCTGGACATGTAACGTCATCAGCGCTTTTTCTCCCACCAGCCAGACATGCACATGATGGACATCGCGCACTTCGCTAATGGCCCGCCGCAGATGCCGTTTCAGGGCGTTGATATCCAGTGAAGTGGGCGCTCCCTCCAGCAATTCATTGACGCTTTCACGCAAGAGTGCCCACGCGCTGCGTAATACCAGCACCGAGACCAGTATCGAAAGTATCGGGTCGGCGGGTGTCCAGCCGGTAAACATAATGATCAGCGCAGCGGCAATGGCGCCCACGGAGCCCAGCAGATCGCCAAGAACATGCAGGGCTGCCGCCCGGACATTCAAATTCCGTTCTTCATTACCACGATGCAGCAGCCAGAATGCCAGGATATTCGCCAGCAATCCCATGACGGCAATCACCATCATTGTCATACCTGCCACGGGTTGAGGATGGTAAAAGCGCTGAATGGCTTCCCAGACGATAAAAAAAGTAATCAATACAAGCGCAATGGCATTAACAAAGGCAGCCAGCGTGGTCAGACGAAGCCAGCCAAAAGTGCGTCGGGGTCCTGAGGGGCGGTGGGCAAAATGCACTGCCAGCAGGGCAAAAAAGAGTGCAGCAGCATCCGTCAGCATATGCCCGGCATCGGCCAGTAACGCCAGTGAGCCTGAAACCAGACCCCCCACCACCTCGACCAACATGAACAATGCTGTGACGCTAAAGGCCAGAAGTAATCGCCGCGCATTGGCGTCAGCAGGGAGATGAGAGTGAGAGTGTGAATGCGCCATAATGAGCCGTCCCGTGTAATTGGCGTTAGCAGCGTCTTACATCATTGCAGATCTTTTGCTAATCAGCAGAAAAAATTGAGGAGAGCCGAAGCTCTCCCCATTGTGGCCGCAGACTATTTTTACTGCGTTGTGCCGTCGGTTTTGGTATCTGTGTCATTGTTAATACCGTTACCGGTCTGAACTTTCTTATTGATATCCGGACACTTACCGTCTTTACACTGAGAGTTTTTATGGATCTCATTTTTTGTCATGTGCTTAGTACCGACATGAGAGTTGGTGTGTTTCTCCGTGTTCAGTTTCATGCCTGAAGAATCAGAACCATTTGTTGAGGTATTTGGCGCAAGGTTCTCTTTCGCATCCGGCGCTGTCTGTCCCGCGCTGGCGGCGGCGTTTGCCTGACCATTATTGTTTTGAGAGGTAGAATCCGCAGCGAATGCCGCACCGCTTGCCAGGGTCAGAGTTGTCGTCAAGAAAAGTGTCGCTAATTTATTCATTTTCATCATGATGCTCCTGTTCTGGTCATTGTTTACCGATACGAATCATCGGCCTGACATGCGCGAACGAACTATCACGCTCAGTAGTGAAACATGTTATATACTGCCGAATAAGGCAGAATATAATCTTGAAAAATAAATCAAACTAAGTATTAACACTTAAAAAGTGTAGCGTCGTTATCGCTATTCGCTACTTTCTGGCGGTTTTTAGGGGAATTCCAGGAATTTTCTGCCCGAACTGTAAATTCGCGTTTACACTACCTGACTGACAAGTTAGATTGGAGAGATTGCATTCATTAAAATAAGTATGGCAACGCTGGAACGATCATGAATTATCAGAACGACGATTTACGCATTAAAGAGATCAACGAGTTATTACCTCCTGTCGCGCTTCTTGAGAAGTTTCCTGCTACCGAAACTGCGGCCAAAACGGTCTCTCATGCCCGCAAAGCGATTCACAAAATTTTGAAAGGCAATGACGATCGCCTGCTGGTGGTGATTGGCCCGTGCTCTATTCACGATCCGGCTGCGGCCAAGGAGTACGCAGCGCGTCTGCTGACGCTGCGTGAAGAGCTCCAGGGTGAGCTGGAAATCGTGATGCGCGTTTACTTTGAAAAACCGCGCACCACCGTCGGCTGGAAAGGGCTCATCAACGATCCGCACATGGATAACAGCTTCCAAATCAACGATGGCCTGCGCATTGCGCGTAAGTTATTGCTGGATATCAATGATAGCGGATTACCGGCTGCCGGTGAATTCCTTGATATGATCACCCCGCAGTACGTTGCCGACCTGATGAGCTGGGGCGCTATTGGCGCACGTACCACTGAATCCCAGGTTCACCGTGAGCTGGCCTCTGGTCTTTCTTGCCCGGTGGGATTCAAAAACGGCACTGACGGCACCATCAAAGTCGCCATTGACGCGATCAATGCGGCGGGAGCGCCACACTGCTTCCTCTCCGTGACCAAATGGGGTCACTCCGCGATTGTTAACACCAGCGGGAATGGCGACTGCCATATCATTCTGCGCGGTGGTAAAGAGCCGAACTACAGTGCAAAACATGTAGCAGAAGTGAAAGTGGGGCTGGAAAAAGCCGGTCTGCCTGCACAGGTGATGATTGATTTCAGCCATGCGAACTCCAGCAAGCAGTTCAAAAAGCAGATGGAAGTGGGGGCAGATGTCTGTCAGCAGATTGCTGGCGGCGAGAAAGCAATTATCGGCGTGATGATTGAAAGCCACCTGGTGGAAGGCAATCAGAGTCTCGAAAGTGGCGAACCGCTGGTCTATGGCAAGAGCGTGACCGATGCCTGCATTGGCTGGGAAGATACCGACACGGTCCTGCGTCAACTAGCGGCAGCAGTAAAAGCGCGTCGCCAGTAACTACATTTCATCTTTTGGCCTGTCTCTTTGTTGGCTGCATTGTTGGCTGCACTCAGAAACCCCGGTCACAGAGTTATCTATGCTCTCGGGGATTTCTTTTTTTGCCGCCCCGGCACAGCCTCAAATGATGTTGTGTATTGGCGCCACAAAGAAAAAAAGCGTGGATTGCTCCACGCTTTTTTTATGCTTTGCGAAAATTACTTCGCTTTACCCTGGTTGGCAACGGCAGCCGCTTTTGCAGCGATCTCGTCGGCGTTCCCCAGGTAGTAATGTTTGATAGGCTTGAAGTTTTCGTCGAACTCGTACACCAGCGGCACACCAGTCGGGATATTCAGTTCGAGGATTTCGTCTTCACCCATGTTATCCAGGTATTTCACCAGCGCGCGCAGGGAGTTGCCGTGTGCGGCGATGATGACGCGCTCACCGCTTTTCAGGCGCGGCAGAATGGTTTCGTTCCAGTACGGCACAACGCGTTCGATAGTCAGCGCCAGGCTCTCGGTAGTCGGCAGCTCTTTCTCGGTCAGTTTTGCATAACGCGGATCGTGGCCCGGGAAACGCTCATCATCTTTCGTCAGCTCCGGTGGCGTAACAGCAAAGCCGCGACGCCACTGTTTAACCTGCTCGTCACCGTATTTCTCAGCGGTTTCTGCTTTGTTCAGACCCTGCAGCGCACCGTAGTGACGCTCATTCAGTTTCCAGGATTTCTCTACCGGCAGCCAGGCCTGATCCAGTTCGTCCAGCACATTCCACAGGGTGTGGATGGCACGTTTCAGCACAGAGGTATACGCAAAGTCGAAGCTGAAGCCTTCATCTTTTAGCAGTTTACCTGCTGCTTTGGCTTCGCTAACGCCTTTCTCGGACAGATCAACGTCGTACCAACCGGTGAAGCGGTTTTCATTGTTCCACTGGCTTTCGCCGTGACGAACCAGAACCAGTTTAGTAACAGCCATACACTTACTCCTTCATAAGCCTGATTGAATGATAACAATTCTCATTATATTGCCCTGTAATGACCAGCAGCAACGATTACCCTTAACCATAGCGAAAATAGTGGCCCAGTGTAAGGTGCTTGTGAATTAGTGGTTACCATTTTGTCGATGATTGGCCGATATTTCAGCGAAATGGGCAAAAAAAACCCTCCGCGTGGAGGGTTGGTTATCAGGCGGGAATAAAGTGATATTCCGTCAGGCTGACATATTCATCGCCGGGTTGCAGAATGCAGCTATCGTGAGGGTAGTCCGGGCGGTTCGGGCTGTCGGGTAAAAACTCGCTTTCCAGCGCCAGACCCTGCCACGCACTGTAGGCCGTATTGCCGCGTGCGGGGGTCCCTTCAAGGAAATTCCCGGAGTAAAACTGTAGCGCCGGGGCTGAGGTATAAACAGACATTTGCAGCTTATTGTCCGCCGACCAGACGTGTGCGGCAGGCTGACTGGCATCGCCTTTGGCCTGCAGCAAAAACGCATGATCGTAACCTTTTACCACGCGCTGATCGTCATCGCTTAAGAAATCCTGTGCCAGCGTTTTCGGCTGGCGGAAATCAAAGCTGGTCTGCGCCACGTTTTTCAGATCGCCGACCGGGATGCCCATGCTGTCGACCGGTAGATAAGCATCCGCCAGCAATTGCAGCCTGTGGCTGCGCACGTCGCTCTGATCGCCGTTAAGGTTGAAGTAGGCGTGGTTGGTCAGATTCACCGGGCAAGGTTTATCCGTGGTCGCGCGATACTCAATAGCGAGGCGGTTATCTTCGCCAAGACGATAAAGCACGCTGGCGTTCACTTTACCAGGAAAACCCTGGTCGCCATCAGGCGAGGTTAATGAAAGCAGCGCTTCACTGTCATTTTGTCGCTCAATCCGCCAGCGGCGCTTATCAAACCCTTCCGGGCCGCCGTGCAACTGGTTTTCACCCTGGCTTGGCACGAGCGTATAAGTTTCCCCGTCGAGGATAAACTGGCTTTTGGCGATACGGTTCGCGTAGCGCCCCACCGAGGCGCCCAGAAAGGCGTTCTGGTGGATATAGTGTTCGGGGGTGGCACAACCGAGCAGCGCTTCACGCACTGAACCATCGGAAAGCGGGACCCGTGCCGACAGCAACGTTGCGCCCCAGTCCATGACGGTGACCACCATCCCTGCGCTGTTGCGCAGGGTAATCAGACGGAAGGGCAGTCCATCTGGCGCTGCCCCGGAAGATTCATTTAGCACTGTCCCGCTCCCTGTGAAGGTTTGCACACGTAAAAGGTTTCTTTAATGCCGGTTTTAGCTTCGTACTGTGCCGCAACGGCCTCTTTCACCGCAGGCACCAGCGCTTCCGGCACCAGCGCGACCACGCAGCCGCCAAATCCGCCGCCGGTCATGCGCACGCCGCCTTTATCGCCGATGGTGTTTTTCACGATCTCCACCAGAGTGTCGATGTGCGGTACGGTGATTTCGAAATCATCACGCATGGAGGCATGGGATTCCGCCATCAGGACGCCCATACGCTGCAGGTCGCCTTTTTCCAGCGCGCTGGCGGCTTCCACGGTACGCGCATTCTCGGTCAGCACATGGCGTACGCGGCGGGCAACCACCGGATCCAGTTCGTGCGCGACGGCGTTGAACTGATCGATATTCACGTCACGCAGCGCTTTTTGCTGGAAGAAACGCGCGCCCGTTTCGCACTGCTCACGACGGGTATTGTACTCGCTGCCCACCAGGGTACGTTTAAAGTTACTGTTAATGATGACGATGGAGACGCCCTCCGGCATGGAGACCGCCCTGCTGCCCAGCGAGCGGCAGTCGATCAGCAGCGCGCTGCCTTTTTTACCCAGCGCCGAGATGAGCTGGTCCATAATGCCGCAGTTACAGCCGACAAACTGGTTTTCCGCTTCCTGGCCGTTCAGGGCGATTTGCGTGCCGTCCAGCGGCAGGTGGTACAACTGCTGGAACACGGTGCCGACCGCCACTTCCAGCGAGGCGGACGAGCTCAGGCCCGCGCCCTGCGGCACGTTACCGCTGATCACCAGATCCGCGCCGCCAAAGCTGTTGTCACGCTTTTGCAGATGTTTCACCACGCCACGCACATAGTCTGACCACTGCTGTGAAGGGTGGGTCACAATGGGGGCGTCGAGTGAGAATTCATCCTGCTGGTTGTCGTAATCGGCGGCGATAACGCGCACGGTACGATCCTGACGCGGTGAACAACTGATCACGGTCTGGTAATCGATGGCACAGGGCAGCACAAACCCGTCGTTATAATCGGTATGTTCGCCGATCAGGTTTACGCGCCCCGGCGCCTGGATAGTGTGAGTGGCAGGGTAGCCAAATTTTTCAGCAAACAGGGACTGTGTTTTCTCTTTCAGACTCATGGTTAAACTCCGGATTCGCGGAAATGAATATCGCTGACCGCGCGCAGACGTTCGGCCGCCTGTTCTGCCGTCAGGTCACGCTGCGTCTCAGCCAGCATTTCATAACCGACCATAAACTTACGTACCGTGGCGGAGCGTAATAACGGCGGGTAAAAATGCGCGTGCAACTGCCAGTGGCTCTGATCCTGCTGGGTGAAGGGGGCCCCGTGCCAGCCCATCGAGTAGGGGAAGGAGCACTGAAACAGGTTGTCGTAGCGGCTGGTCAGTTGCTTAAGGGCCAGCGCCAGGTCGCCACGCTGCGCGTCGGTTAAGTCGGTGATCCGCAGGATATGCGCTTTGGGTAACAGCAGCGTTTCAAACGGCCAGGCCGCCCAGTAGGGCACCACGGCCAGCCAGTGTTCGGTCTCAACGACGGTGCGGCTGCCGTCCTGGCGCTCGCGTTCAGCGTAATCCACCAGCATGGGGGAGCCGTACTGGCGGAAATAGGCGTTCTGCAGACGGTCTTCGCGTTCGGCTTCATTGGGCAGAAAGCTGTTGGCCCACACCTGGCCATGCGGGTGCGGGTTCGAGCAGCCCATGGCCGCGCCTTTGTTCTCAAAAACCTGAACCCACGGGTAAGTGCGGCCCAGATCGGCGGTCTGTTCCTGCCAGGTTTTCACCACCGTTTCCAGCGCGCTCAGGCTCAGTTCCGGCAGGGTTTTGCTGTGATCCGGCGAGAAGCAGATAACGCGGCTGGTGCCGCGCGCGCTCTGGCTGCGCATCAGCGGATCGCTGCTTTGCGGCGCATCCGGCGTGTCGGTCATCAGTGCCGCAAAGTCATTGGTGAAGACATAGGTGCCGGGGTAATCGGGGTTTTTATCGCCGGTGACGCGCGTGTTCCCCGGGCACAAAAAGCAGTCGGGATCGTGGGCCGGCAGGGTCTGTTTCGCCGGGGTTTCCTGAGCCCCCTGCCAGGGGCGTTTGGCGCGGTGCGGCGACACCAGAACCCATTGATCGGTCAGCGGGTTGTAACGGCGATGCGGGTGATCGACCGGATTAAATTGCTGCGTCATGACCCTTCCCTTAATCGCTGTAACCCTGCGGGTGGCGTGATTGCCAGCGCCAGGTATCTTGTGCCATTTCATCGAGCGTACGGGTCACACGCCAGCCCAGTTCATTATCCGCTTTGCTTGCATCTGCCCAGTAGGCAGGCAGATCGCCATCGCGGCGGGGAGCAAAATGGTACGCCACCGGCTTACCGCACGCTTTACTGAATGCGTTAACCACGTCCAGCACACTGCTGCCAACGCCTGCGCCGAGGTTATAAATATGTACGCCTTGCTTGCCCGCCAGTTTTTCCATCGCCACAACGTGCCCGTCGGCTAAATCCATCACATGGATGTAATCGCGAACGCCGGTGCCATCAGGCGTCGGGTAGTCATTACCAAATACCGCCAGAGAGTCGCGACGGCCCACGGCCACCTGGGCAATGTAAGGCATCAGGTTGTTCGGGATACCCTGCGGGTCTTCACCCATATCTCCTGACGGATGAGCGCCCACCGGGTTGAAATAACGCAGCAGCGCAATGCTCCAGTCCGGCTGGGCTTTTTGCAGGTCGGTCAGGATCTGTTCGACCATCAGCTTGCTTTTGCCGTAGGGGCTTTGCGGGGTGCCCGTCGGGAAACTTTCGACATAAGGGATTTGCGGCTGATCGCCATACACTGTTGCGGAGGAGCTAAAAATGAGGTTTTTGACGTTGGCCGCACGCATGGCATTCACCAGGCGAAGCGTGCCATTGACGTTGTTGTCGTAGTACTCCAGCGGTTTGGCTACTGACTCGCCAACGGCTTTTAACCCCGCGAAGTGGATAACCGCTTCGATTGCATGATCGTGCAGGATTTCAGCCAGCAGTGCTTCATCACGAATGTCACCCTGGATAAACAGGGCGGATTTGCCCCCAAGGCGTTCAAGCACCGGCACGACACTGCGTTTGCTGTTACACAGGTTGTCGAGGATGACGACGTCGTGGCCATTTTGCAGCAGTTGCACACAGGTATGGCTTCCAATGTAACCGCTACCACCTGTAACCAAAACTTTCATATATCACTCCATCAAGCGTATGTTATGAATTAACGTTAGCATAACAGAGATGGCAAAACTGTGATATGTGATTAATTAGTGGAATCGTTTACACTACGATGTGTTATGTATTATCTGCCAATCCAACCCATTATAAATCAGATAAATAATGATGCAATGATGCATAAATTCTGAAAATGTTCTGAAACAGAGGCGGGGGATGCCCCGCCTGTGAAAAAACTCACTCAAACTGGTAGCGCCAGTTGTCGCCGTCCGGGACAAACTGTAAACGATGCGTGATACAAGAAGGGGCATCACTGGCATGGTGGGAGACGAACAATAATTGCGTTTCGCCTTCGCCAATTAGTACATCAACAAAGCGGCGAATCAACTGACGGTTCAGCGGATCCAGCCCTTGCAGCGGCTCATCGAGGATCAGTAAGGTCGGATGTTTAACCAGCGCACGGACAATCAGCGCCAGACGCTGTTGGCCCCATGACAGGCTATGGAACGGCGCATCGGCGGTTTTCGCATTAAACCCGGCGATGTCCAGCCACTGTTGCGCCAGTTTACGCTGTTTGTCCGAAACAGCCTGATAAATGCCAATGGAGTCAAAATAGCCGGAAAGAATGACATTGCGCACGGTCGTACTAACGCGATAGTCCAGGTGCAGGCTGCTGCTGACGTAACCGATGTGCTTCTTAATATCCCAGATGGTTTCGCCGCTGCCGCGACGGCGGCCAAAAAGGGTTAAATCGTTGCTGTAGCCTTGCGCATGATCGCCCGTTACCAGGCTGAGCAGCGTCGATTTTCCCGCGCCGTTCGGCCCGCTAATTTGCCAGTGTTCCCCTGGTCGAACGGTCCAGTTGAGATGATTGATAATCGGACGATCGTTATAGGAGACGACACCCTCTTTCAGCACAATCAGCGGCTCACCGGCGGTCAGTTGATCGCGCGCTGGCGGCGCATCTGGCTCCGGCAGCGCCATTCCCGCCAGGTTCTCGCTATGCGCCAGTTGTGCGATGAGCGCCTGCTGTAACAATGCCGCTTTTTCGCCGATTTCCGTTAGCGCGCAGTCAGCCAGCACGCCCGCATTCTGCACAAAATCCGGGATCTCATCGAAGCGGTTCAGAACCTGCACCAGGGTGTAACCTTCTGCATTAAGCTCGGCGAGGAGAAGAGCGAGATTTTGCCGTGAATGAACGTCCAGGCCGTCAAAAGGCTCGTCCAGAATCAGTAAATCAGGTTGCGACATCAGCGCCTGGCAGAGAAGTGTTTTGCGCGTCTCTCCTGTGGAGAGATATTTAAAGCGGCGTGAGAGCAGGGACGTGATACCAAAACGTTCGGCCAACTGCTGGCAGCGCGCGGCGTCTTTGACCTCATCCTGGATGATTTCTGCGGTGGTGCGTCCGGTGTCATCTTCACCGGGGCTTAGCATATCGGTGTTATTACGTTGCCACTCTTCACTGACCAGTTTTTGCAACTGTTCGAATGAAAGACGGGTAATGCGTGAAAAGTTACTCTGGCGATCCCCTTTAAGGAGCGTCAATTCGCCAGCCAGTGCTTTAGCCAGCGCCGATTTCCCGCTACCGTTTGCACCGACAAACGCCCAGCTTTCACCCGACTGCAGCGTTAAATGATCAATCGACAGCGTCCGGGTGTCGCCAAGACGAAACGTGCCTTGCGAAATTTGCAATGATGACATTATGTATCCCATTTTTTGCAGCGATACAGACAGGGATACGTGCTGGCAGGCAACTTGTCAATCTACTTAGCACAACGTGGCGAGAATGACCTTGTCAGCATTAAAATATGCCGTGACCTCAGCCGCTTCCTTTAGATCTTGCGCCTGCTGTGCGGGCACGGTCGCACATAACTGCTGGCCGTCGGGTAGCGCCATCAGAACTTCGTACTGCAGTTCGCCACGCTCAATATGGCTGATTCGCCCACGGAGCTGATTATCGGCCTGCTGCGCAGTGGCATGGTCGGTTGTAATGCCTACCCACGGGGCTTTCAGTAGCACCAGCACCTCTTTGCCTTGCGTCAAATCCAGGCGCTGCGCGCTTTGGGCAGTAATGGCGACTTTGAGTGATGTCGTACCATCCGCCAGAAGCACATCGACATGTTGCTGTACCTGCTGGTGGTCGAGGGCGGTAATGGTACCAAACCACTGATTACGGGCGCTGGTTTGCAGCGAAAAACGGGAAATGACCGCCAGCAGGCTGTTCAGCGGCAGGGCATCGTCGTCGCTTAACACATCAAACGCTTTTTGCTGAATCTGACCCAGTAAATCATAGAGTTGAATAAGACGCTGACCGTAGCGGGTGATAACCGCGCCGCCGCCGCCTTTTCCCCCTGTCGCGCGTTCCACCAGCGTCTGTTCGCTGAGCTGATTCATTTCATTAATGGCATCCCAGGCACTTTTATAGCTGATGTTTGCATTCTTCGCCCCCTGGCTTATGGAACCCGTCTGTTCTATCTGTTTGAGTAAATTAATCCGGCGCGGGTCAGCGAACAGCCGTTCCTGGAGCTTAAGGGTAAGAAGAATTTCAGCCTGCATAGCGTAGTGTCCTGATGTAAAAAGAATAGTGTGAAGGAAAATCGACCTGGAGCCTAGTCTTCACCTGCACGCATTGTTTTTCTAAAGATAATGTCACAATTGTCGATAGGGGAAAGAGACACTCCACTGAAGGAACAGAATATGGCAGTTAAAAAACGCCCGGCCTTGCAAGGCGAATTGGACGGAGCCTGTGGTTTTTACGCCATCGCGAACGGCATACATTTACTGGAACCAGAACTGGCGCTCCCGGAAATCTTCCCGATTATTTTGCAGCAATACGTTTTTGATGGCGATCCGATGGGGTTTGTTAACGGCATTGCTCGCGGTTCGCTTAAAAATACCCTGAGTCGGACGATGGCGCTGTTGAACGCTGAGTATGAATTTTACGACCCGAAAACCCGCGAACAATGGCAGTTCACCTTCAGCATGCCCTACTGGCATAACGATAAACCTCGCGATCGCCGGGATATCCTCGATACGTTAAGCCTGGCGAACCATAAAGAAGGGCGCGTGATTATTCAGGCTTACGATTATAATGATGGTGAGCAGGAATATAGCCACTGGACAGTCATTTCGAAAGTGACGGACGAGGGGCTGGCCACCTGGGATTCAAGCAAAGAAGTTAAATGCATTCCATTTGATAAAATACGAGTCGATAGCATTCAACATTCGAATATTGCCCGGCCATGGAATATTCGCAGCGCGGATACGTTTGTACTGAGTCGTCAACCCTTGTAAAAGGTGACCGACGATGGCACAAAAGGCGAGTGTTTTTCTGCCAGATGCGGTTAGAATGCCCCCTTAACACTAAATGGAGTTGACCATGTTTGAGTTATTGAAAAGCTTAGTTTTTGCCGTAATCATGGTCCCTGTGGTGATGGCTATCATCCTGGGGTTGATTTATGGCCTGGGTGAGGTATTCAACCTTTTTTCAAATGTTGGTCATCGCGACCGCCCCGCGCAACGCCGCTGAATTTAAAAAACGCCCGCAATCGCGGGCGTTTTGCTATTCAAGTTCGGCATAAGCTTGCCGATATCTCATAAATCTCAGTAATTCTTGATGAGTATGACCTCACCCGGTGAATCTCTGGTAGTATCGTTATATTTCCAGTTATATAACGATACTCACAGGAGTTACAGATGACACGTACATGGTTACGCCTTTTTGCCGGGGCGACTTTATCGCTTTCTGTTGCCGGACATGCGCTGGCTGATGAAGAGAAAATTACCGTTTTTGCGGCAGCGTCGCTGACCAATGCAATGCAGGACATTGCCGCTGCGTATAAGAAAGAGAAAAACGTCGAGGTGGTCTCGTCGTTTGCTTCGTCTTCCACGCTGGCACGTCAAATCGAAGCGGGCGCGCCTGCGGACCTGTTCATTTCTGCTGACCAGAAATGGATGGATTACGCAGTTGATAAAAAGAGTATCGATACCGGCACGCGCGTAACCTTGCTGGGTAATAGCCTGGTTGTTGTGGCGCCGAAGAGCAGTGCGCAGGGCGACATTACCGTTGATGCGGCCACTGACTGGGCAAGCTTGTTGAAAGGCGGCCGCCTGGCGGTTGGCGATCCGGAGCATGTCCCGGCAGGTATCTATGCGAAAGAAGCGCTGCAAAAGCTGGGGGCGTGGGATAAATTGTCCCCGAGCCTGGCGCCAGCAGAAGATGTACGTAGTGCTCTGGCACTGGTTGAACGTAGCGAAGCCCCGCTGGGTATCGTCTATGGTTCTGACGCTGTGGCCAGTAAGGGCGTGAAAGTGGTCGGGACTTTCCCGGAAAACTCTCACCAGAAGGTGGAATATCCGATGGCGATTACCGAAGGTCATAAAAGCGCAACGGTTAGCGCGTTCTATGACTACCTGAAAACCCCGGAAGCTTCCGCCGTGTTTAAACGTTACGGATTTACGACACACGAATGATATTAACGGATCCCGAATGGCAGGCAGTGATACTTAGCCTGAAAGTTTCATCCCTCGCAGTTGTTATTAGCTTGCCCTTTGGGATTTTCTTTGCCTGGTTACTGGTGCGCTGTACCTTTCCAGGCAAAGCCCTGCTTGACAGTCTCCTGCATCTTCCCCTGGTTCTGCCTCCGGTTGTCGTGGGGTATTTACTACTTATTGCCATGGGAAGACGTGGATTTATCGGCCAGTGGCTCTTTGACTGGTTCGGTATAACCTTCGCTTTTAGCTGGCGAGGCGCGGTGCTTGCGGCGGCGGTGATGTCCTTTCCGCTGATGGTGCGTGCCATTCGCCTGGCGCTGGAAGGCGTTGACACCAAACTCGAACAGGCCGCCCGTACCTTAGGTGCCGGGCGCTGGCGCGTGTTTATGACGATTACGCTGCCCTTAACATTGCCGGGAATTATTGTCGGCACCGTGCTGGCCTTTGCCCGTTCGCTGGGTGAATTTGGGGCGACCATCACCTTTGTCTCAAACATCCCTGGCGAAACGCGCACCATTCCTTCGGCGATGTACACCCTTATTCAGACACCCGGCGGCGAAATGGCGGCGGCGCGTTTGTGTGTGATCTCCATTATTCTGGCGCTTGTCTCGCTGCTCATTTCGGAATGGCTGGCGCGCGTTAGCCGTGAACGGACCGGGAGATAACCATGCTGGAGCTGAATTTTAGTCAGACGCTGGGAACGCACCGTTTGCAGGTTGCCGAAAACCTGCCAGCCAGCGGTATCACGGCGGTATTTGGCGTATCGGGAGCGGGGAAAACCTCTCTTATCAATGCGATTAGCGGCTTAACGCGCCCGGAGCAGGGGCGTATCGTGCTCAATGATCGCGTGCTGTATGACGCTGAGAAAAAAATCTGCCTGCCGCCGGAAAAGCGCCGGGTCGGTTATGTCTTCCAGGATGCGCGCCTGTTCCCGCATTACAACGTGTTGGGCAATTTACGCTACGGCATGGCGAAATCCATGGCCGGGCAGTTTGACAAGCTGGTGGCGCTTCTGGGGATCGAACAGCTTTTAGAGCGCCTGCCAGGCGGGCTGTCTGGTGGGGAAAAGCAACGCGTGGCGATTGGTCGCGCACTGTTAACCGCGCCGGAATTGTTGTTGCTGGATGAGCCGCTGGCATCGCTGGATATTCCGCGTAAACGTGAGCTGTTGCCGTATCTGCAACGCCTGGCGCGGGAAATCAATATTCCTGTGCTGTATGTCAGCCACTCGCTGGATGAGATCCTGCACCTTGCCGATAAAGTGATGGTGCTGGAAGCGGGGGCGGTGAAAGCCTTTGGTAACCTCGAAGATGTCTGGGGGAGCAGCGTGATGAATCCGTGGCTACCTCAGGAGCAGCAAAGCAGTATTCTGAAAGTCAGCGTGCTGGAGCAGCATCCGCATTACGCCATGACGGCGCTGGCGCTGGGCGACCAGCATATTTGGGTGAACAGACTGGATAAGCCGCTTCAGGCTGCTGTGCGTATTCGAATTCAGGCAACGGATGTGTCGCTGGTGCTGCAACCTTCCGGCAATACCAGTATTCGTAACACTCTGCGGGCGAAAGTGGTGCAAAACTACGATCTGGACGGGCAGGTGGAAGTTCAGTTGGATGTAAGCGGAAGGACGCTATGGGCGCGAATTAGCCCGTGGGCCAGGGATGAGCTCAATATCAAACCTGGCCTGTGGCTCTATGCACAAATTAAGAGTGTATCGATCACCGCCTGATCAGAGCAGATGGCTATAGATAAAGCTGGCAATGCTGTCGGTGGTGTTATCGCCAATCACAACGTTGGCGCGGGCTTTGACCGCGTCATCGGCATTTCCCATCGCGACCCCAAGGCCCGCCGCCTCCAGCATGCTGATGTCGTTGTAGTTGTCTCCAAACGCTACCACCTCTTTCATCGACAAGCCCTGTGAGGTGACCCACTCGGTCAGGCGTTTGCCTTTGCTATTGCCCTTGCGTGCGATATCGACCTGATCATGCCATGACCACTCGCACTCCAGTCCCAGTGTTTGTTCAACCGTGTGGGCAAACTGCTTAAGTTTATTGGTGTCTTCGTCGGTCAGGGCGAATTTCCAGATAGCGTCAACGTCACTGGCGGCAGCGCGCAGCGAGTCCACCTGGGTGAAGACCGGGCGCTGTTCCGGCGGCAGAGTTTGTGCCCAGTTATTGGTGCGAATGACATGACCGGTTGGCTTTTCATAGAGCATGGCATTATCGACATACATCAGACCGTGGACATCGTGGGATTCGAGCATTTCAATCAGTTTAACGGCTTGCGAAACCGGCAGAGGATCGGCTGTTAACACTTTTTTTGCCTGATAATCATACAAATAAGTGCCATTGCAGCAAATTGCAGGTGTATCAAGCGCCAGTGCCTGATAAAAAGGATGGATGGCAACGTGATGCCGCCCGGTAACAATAATTAACTGATAGCCGGCTGCTTTTGCCCGGGCAAGCGCCTCGATAGAAGAGGGGAGCAGCGTTTTTTTAGGCGTTAGTAAGGTACCGTCTAAATCCAGTGCTAATACACGCGAGGTCATGTCGTTTTCCGTGGTCAATGTTGAATTTGGCTTTTTCGGGATGGTACACCGAGTCGCGCCATGGGCAAAATTTGCGCGTGAAATTCAGCATTAACCACGAAAAAAGGCTATCCTGGTAAATTAACGCAGTATCAAGGAAAGGAGTATTCATGAAACAAACCGTTTATACCGCCAGCCCGGAAAGTCAGCAGATTCATGTCTGGCGTTTGAATCCCGAAGGCACCCTGACGCTTGTGCAGGTGGTGGATGTTCCCGGCCAGGTTCAGCCGATGGTCATAAGCCCTGATAAACGTTACCTCTACGTGGGCGTACGCCCGGAATTCCGCGTTATTGCTTACCGTATTGCGCCAGACGATGGTGCGCTGACCTATACCGCAGAAGCGTCGCTGCCAGGTAGCCCGACGCACATCTCAACCGATCACAGTGGTCGTTTCCTGTTTAGCGGCTCCTACAATGCGGGTTGTGTCAGCGTTACTCGTCTCGACGATGGCGTGCCGACCGAGACCCTGGACGTGGTAGAAGGGCTGGAAGGTTGTCATTCTGCCAATATTTCGCCTGACAATCGCACCCTGTGGGTTCCGGCGCTGAAACAAGATCGTATTTGTCTGTTTACGCTGTCCGAAGATGGCAATCTGCAACCGCAAGACCCGGCGGAAGTGACCACCGTTGAAGGGGCAGGCCCGCGCCATATCGCCTTCCATCCGAACAAACGTTTTGCCTACTGTGTGAATGAGCTGAACAGCTCTGTCGATGTATGGCAGCTTAATGATGCGCACGGCAAGATTGAATGTGTGCAGACGCTGGATATGATGCCGGCTGACTTCTCCGATACCCGCTGGGCGGCGGATATTCATATTACGCCGGATGGCCGTCACCTGTATGCCTGTGACCGTACCGCCAGCCTGATCACTGTGTTCAGCGTGTCAGAAGATGGCAGCGTACTGGCTATCGAGGGCTTCCAGCCGACAGAAACGCAGCCGCGTGGCTTTAATGTCGATCACAGCGGTAAATTCCTGATTGCGGCAGGGCAGAAATCCCACCATATCGCGTTGTATGAAATTACCGGCGAGCAGGGGCTGCTGACCGAGAAATCCCGTTATGCGGTGGGCCAGGGGCCGATGTGGGTCGTGGTTAACGCGTACTGATTTTCAGGCATAAAAAAACCTCGCCGCGGCGAGGTTTTTTCGTTTCAAAATGCTTACTTTTTCGGTTCAGCAACAACCTGGCTGCCTACGCCACGGTTGTTGAATTCCCACATGCGGTTGAAGCGCGCATCGTTCAACTGACGCTGGATATTACCTTTATCATCCACCGCGCCCGTATTACCGGCAAACGCGCGACCAGAAGCCGCTGCGGCTGCCCACGGTTTCGCCACGTTGAAGCCTTCGTTGATCACGCTATCGCGAATCACAACCTGACCGTTGGTATTGGCATCCACGTCCAGCGAGCGGCCCAGTTGCGCCACGCCATTACCGGTCGCGGTGAAGCGGCTGTTGGTCGCCAGGAAACCGAAATTAACGCTGGACAGGGTTGCCGGTGCGAACACGTAGCCTTCTTGTTGGGTACGGGAGTTCACAACGCGGAAATCGGTGTTATCAAACACAACCGCGCCGCGGCCTGCAACGATATCCACATCCCCTTCTACATAGCTGTTGGTGACCAGCGTACGGGTCTGGCGATCGTTACGCAGGGTGTTATCGACACCGCTATTGGTCACGAAGAAGGTGTTCTGGCGACCCAGGATATTGACGTTATTCAACTGAACTTTGTCGCCGTCGCTGCGGAACGCAACCGCCTGATGGTTACCGGCGTCAACGCTGTCGCCAAGGCTATTCTGGATGGTGAGGTTCTGCAGTTGCAGGCCGTTGTTCTGTGACCAGAAAACAGCGGAGCACATCACGCCAACGGTAGCGTTACGGTTGCTCTGGCATTTATCAAACATATACCAGGCAGGTTTACCCGGCATGTATTTGCCTGATGGATTGACCAGTTTACGCCAGGTCGTGCTGTCCATCTCAGAGTCAATAGCCAGCCCGATTTTCACGTCCAGCGGTTTTTCGCCGGTACCGTAAATGGTCACGCTGCCAGACGCCGCAGGAACATACACCGTGCCTTCGTAATCACCCGGCATCACGGCAATATACTGACGATCGCTGGAGTGTTTGTTGATGGCTGCGTCAACCGCTGCCTGAATGGTGTTGTGCGTTACGCCAGGCGTGCCCGCGGGGCCAACCACGAAGTTTGCCTGTGCTGGCAGACGGATAGCGTAAGGCTTCCACGCGGCTGCGTTCGGCGTCAGGGAGGCGAAGTAGTTATCCGCAACGAAGTTTTTCGCTTCGCCCGCCGTCAGTACAGGGCGCGATGCCGTACCCGGCGCAGTTTGTTGAGAAGGCTGTTGATCCGGCGGCGTTGAGCTACAGGCGGTCAGTGTCACGCCAAAAGCCAGTGCCAGCGTCAGACGAGAAACCGAGAATGTGTTCAAGGGGTACTCCAGGCTGTGCAAGTTTAAATGATTTCGTCAGAAGCCTGCTTTTTTATACTAAGTTGAGCGAAACGGGAAGCCGAAAGTTGAAAAGTAATGAGTTATGATGTGGCCCTCGTTGAGGGAAATGACCATGACCAAACTTTATTCTTACATTCGCTGGAGTTCCGCCAGGCAACGTCGGGGTAGTTCAAAAGCAAGACAGTCCACAAAAGCGCAAGAATACGCAGCGCTTAACGGTTTTGATTATACCGAGATTTCTGATGATGGCGTATCTGCATTTCGTGGAAAAAACATGCTACCGACTTCTGAGCTGGGTAAGTTCATCGAAGCGGTTGAAAATAAGATCATACCGTCAAACTCATGTCTATATGTTGAGAATCTGGATCGGCTATCACGTGAAGAAGCCACGAAGGCTAATGAGCTTTTCCTCAAGTTGCTAAATCTCGGACTGACGATTGTTACTGGTATGGATAACAAGGTCTACACGCGGGATAGCGTCAATGCAAATCCAATGGATCTCATGTTTTCCATCATGATGTTCATGCGGGCAAATGAAGAAAGCCGTACAAAGTCGAAACGTGTTACAGGCAATATTCAAGTCTTGTTGGAACGACATGAACAAGGATTACCAGTCACGATCAAAAGCGCAGGGAATTGCCCTTGGTGGATTGATGAAAGTGGCTCGCAATATGAAAAACCCAAAAAACATGAACTGTATTTCGGCATTGCGCGATTTATTGTTGAGATGTTTCTTGAAGGACATGGTTCATACCGTATAGCAAAATTACTTAACAGTAATCCTGATATATATCCTGCCCCAAAAGGCTGGACAAAGAGGTCAGAGCAAACATGGACGGTGCGAAAGCTTGAATATATGCGGCGTAGCAAAGCTCTTACTGGCGACTATGCCATTAAAGTCAGTGGTATTTCTCATAATTTACATAATTATTATCCTCCCGTATGTACTGAAACAGAATTTGCTCAGTTGCAAGATTCGGTACGCAATAACCACATCAGTCAATCGTCCGCCAGAAAACGCATTTCACTGCTGTCAGGAATGAAGCTGCTGTTTTGTGCAAATTGTGGGGGTGCTATGTCTTTCTATCTTATGGACGGAAAGATCAGATACTGCTGCGGACAAGCGAGGAATCAGGCTAACAAAAATTGCACATACTGGAGTGTAGCTGGCGCACCCATTGAGCAAGCAGCATTCTATGCGGCGGTTTACGCCGTTTTTGACAATGAAATTAAGGCACATGCAAACACCGATAAAGAGTCGTTACAAATGCACCTGGATGGATTGCGTTTGAGGTATGAATCAGTTCAATCTCAGTTGGCTAATACTGCCAAAGCGATTCGTATGGCTAATGGCCCATTACCTGTTTTGGTCCAGAGTCTGCAAGACCTCGATGCAGAAAAAGAGGGCTTATTACTTGAGCTTGAGCAAGCAGAACATCAGCTTCTGTTAGCTCAAAATGATGACGTATCCGAAAGGATAACCGACATACTTGAACAATTTAGACCCGAAGTTTGGCAGGATGTAACGCATCCGGCACGAGAACGAATTCGAGAAATTTTTCGTAAAAATCTGCTTCGGATTTCAGTCTACAAGAGAGAAAATAAATCTATTATTATTATTTTTAGTATGCCGGGTAACTATTTTTATATAGTTAATGGAGTATTACGTAATACTCATGGAATAAATGAAAAGGCCGTCGGTATTTATAAGGGGCATCTTGACGAAAATGGCCTGCCTTGCGAGTTGCTGGAAGAATCTCATGACCAATACGCCACATTTAAATCTCTGCTTTACAGAGGTGATAGCGCAATGGAAAAGGTAATTTCTGACTTAAATTTACCGCCATATAATCCTAAAGACTTTTTTGCTCAACGGTAATAAATCCATGCCAATCGAGTCGTACACTTGGAATTAACCCAATGGGTACGCCCAGTCATTCACGTCGCTTAATTTAATCGGCGTCCTCAGTATCGAACGTCTTGCTGTATGGACAATGCTTCGACTTCGTGACGTATGTAAACGTGTAAATCGAGTTACTGTAGATACACAATGTTTGTCCACTTTCTGTCATCGACTGCTCCGGTGCGCTCATAGTGATCCGTCCGGCGACGGCGCAGAATGACACCAATAAGACACAAAAAATCAAAGCAAACCCCTTCATTTCAATCCTCTCCTCTCGGGGAACTCTGTGCTGCTTAAGATTCATGCGTGGAGTTTATCACCTCAATCGATCGATAAAATTGATCTTTAAGATCGAATTAATTGATCAAAGTGGTTAAGATGAATCTTGGTTTTCATTGTGTCAATTTGTTCAAGGAGCTGATTTTGAAAAAGATACTTCTGGTTGTGCTGGGGTTGTTGGTGAGTAATACTTATGCAGATGACGGTTCGCCTGAGATGAAAGCTGAGGCTAGGGTCCTAATTCAGGGAGCTGGTTATCAGTGCAATAGAGTCAACGGCGTCTATCAGGCTCATTTCAACCGTTCATTTACAGTGTTCTGCGATGACGTTTACGAGTACACCATCAAGGATCATGGTGGTCGCTGGATTGTTGAAGTCAACGACTGAGGCCCGAATATATATGAGAAAAATTATAGTTCTGTCCTTAATGTTTTGCTCTTTCACAACTGTAGCTGAAAAACAGCAACCTCCCATTCCTGGCAATGTGCAACCATATCGTAATTCCGCCGAGGACTATATCAGCAATCTGTTTAGTTCTACCTGCGAGTTGGCCTTGAAAGGTGGAATTAACGCTAACATACCTATTGACCAATCAACCAAGGGGCTGATAGCTCAGGCGACGCAAGGAATAAAGAAAGATACATCTGCTTATGCGACGATTCATAATACCGCGATACTCGGCGCTGCCGTTGGCCTAAAGATAAAGGCAGAAGGGAAAACCATCACTCAAGATAAGACTGAGATTCACACCTGTGGTGAGTTCATAAGTTATATAGTGCAAAAGGGCCTTATGTCTCAATTCACCGCTGGCTTAAGTGACCCAGAACAGTCTGCTACGACAAAAGCCGATCACAGTGTCTCGGATGGCAGTATTTACAAAACTACGGCCAAAGAATTAACGGCAATGTACGATGAAAACGAAGTTGCAGCGGATGACAAGATTGGTGGGCGAAAAGTTGAAATCACTGGGACCGTTCAGGATATAACGAAAAATTTTGCGAATGATGTGGTTCTTCGTTTTGAAAGCGGTAATCGCTTTTTGCCTGTCAGCTTGAATATGGCTGATTCAGAAAAGGCGCAGGCGTCGAAGTTGAAGAAAGGACAGAAGATCACCGTGACTTGCGAAAAGATGCAACTTTTCATTGGTTCGCCGTCTGGCAGCAACTGCATATTTAATTAGTATGTCATACCGTCAGCCGGGTAAACTCCCGGCGACTTACCCAACCCCCGCCGCTGCGAAGAGTTCAGAAGACCCCTCCCCAAATTGCACACAGGCGAAAAATATCAATGGCGCATGTGCAGCACGGTCAGACCGATTTTCCCCGCTCGCAAGATTCACGCTGATTCTTTACCAAATATCCATAGGGTTATTGCTGGTAGTTATGGTGTAGTTGGTATCAACAATTGTTCGTTTTGTGATACCAAAAAGCAGTCTGCAAAATAGGTGTCAACAATATAGTGCATTGAATTAAAGATACCAACTGGATATTATGATACCGTATATTGACACCAGTTGAGGAGACGTTATGAGCCGTACTTTTGCATATTGTCGTGTGTCCACCAGCGAGCAGACTACAGAAAACCAGATTATGGCAATCCGTCAGGCTGGTTATGACATTCTTGATAGCCGTGTTGTCTCGGAAGTTGTCTCTGGTGGCGTACAGGCAATGAAGCGTAAAGGTTTTGACGATATGGTCACCCACAAGCTAGAGAAAGGTGATCAGTTGGTGGTGCTTAAACTGGATCGCTTAGGCCGTGACAATATCGACGTGCAGCAAACTATAGCGATGCTGGTAGAAAAAGGAATCGATGTTGTATCGCTGGATTTGCCAGTGCGTAACCTTGCCAGCGCAGAAGGAAAGTTGATGCTTCAAATGTTCTCGGCTTTCGCTGAGTTCGAAAAGTCCCGCATTATTGAGCGTACCAAAGAAGGTCTGGCACGGGCTAAGATGGAGGGTAAGAAGTTAGGCCGTCCGGCGGCAACGGATACCGTTAGGCGCGTACAGGAAGCCAAAGCAAAGGGACTGAGCCAGTCTAAAACAGCACATGAATTGGGTTTGAGCCTGCCAACAATTAAGCGTAACTGGAACATCAAAGAAGCGTAAAACTGTACTAGTACAAACTTGAACGGACAGTTTTCGCGGATAAAGCAAAACCAGTTCTGATCGTCGGCTTTGAGCGAGGCACGGAAATTCGTAGTTGTTCTCAAAGTCGATGGGGGTATTGCTAACATTACCGCATATTAATCAACGAGGAGTAGGTCAATGCAGTATGTACTTTCGTTCTAAAAATCTATTTTCTACAAAGAAAACATGGGTATAATCTCTATGATCATTTAAATTTTTATTTGTCAACAATGGATGAGTTAAGTGATGTAAAATATGTTATATATCAGTTCATTACTTGTTTAAAAGGGGAGAAAATGATTAAGCTAATCATTCGACTATTGACCTTAACAGGTTCGATTGCAGCCTTTGTAGCAGCTATTTCATTGAATAGTAATAATTTTTATTTTACGTCTCTGAGCTTGTTTGTTGGTTTTTTAGGCACCCTCATTAAGACTAAAAAAGAGGCAACTATCCAAAACACTGCGACACAAAAGGGTGGCGCTTTTTCTCAAAATACTCAAAATAATTATTTCTCCGATACAAATGGAGACAACAAAAAATGAATAGTATTCAACAACGTGGTGGAATGGGTTCAACAAATATACAAAATAATTATTTAACACCATCAATAGATATTGTGCGATCCCCTTCTATCTTCATGAATCTTGTTGAAATAATTGCCTCTATGGACAATTTTCAAGATCGTAGCTTAAAAGATGATTTCTCCGCCTATGATATTGCGGGTAAAATTGACTTCAACGACGTTATAAAATACAGAAGTAGAATAGAAGATTTCTATCTATATAATAATATGATTGAAAAATCGTACCAAGCCCTAAACGAAAAGATGCCAGCAGCTAGAGAAAAGTCATTAAACAGAATAAACCAATATTATTGTGACTGTGTTGGTGATCTGCAAATAAAAAATAAAGCAAATCTAAAAAAAATAGAATGCAAAACAGAAAAAGATAAGGCTTTCTTACAAATAATAAAAGATAACTCAGATGAAATAATCCGCTGTGTTATTGAATATGTTAAAAAAACATGCATTAATGCTTTAAATGCTACAGCGGTTTCGATTGAAGAAATTGAGATGCATGCTGCATATATAGTTTTTCACGCTTTCGTGGAATGCAAAGTTTTGGAAAAACCATTATGATTATTTCCAATAGCATTAAACCGCAAAATACTATTTATTACTTAGGTGCAAAACTCATTCAATGTATCCAGTCTCAGCCATCCAAGATTTTGGATAGTATAATTTTATTTGAGAAGTTTCAAACGATAGTTCCTTCAAAAGTGAGTTTCGTGCAATATATGTACGCTTTAAACTGGCTTTTCCTTCTCGACCTTGTAGACATTAATGACAAAGGAGATATTGTCATATGTTTTTGAGTAATCTGATAGTCAGTTCACCAATTTTGGGTGAGATCCGGAACATTACTTTCAAAAAAGGAGTCAACTTAATTGTTGATAAAACTACACTCACTGATAAAGAGACTGGGAATAGTGTTGGTAAAACTACAGCCCTAAGAGCATTGGATTTTTGTTTCGGAAGCAAGCAAGACCTATTTTATACTGATCCCGAGTTTAAAAAAGATAATGAGATTATACGAAACTTTCTTATCGATAATGAAGTTGAATTTACACTAACATTATTATCGGAAAATGATTCTCCACTAATCATCTATAGAAAAGCACTACCGGAACCAAAAATACTTTGTAAAATAAATAATGCTGAATATAAAAACTTAAAAAATTTCTGTCAAGATCTAAAGGTTGCTCTTTTTTTCAGTTCAGCAGACAAGCCAACCTTAAGGCAAATAATGACTCGAGTTATTCGGGATACACCCGATAAAATGTCTAATACATTAAAAACTTTGTTCAATAAGAATAATT
>OKVU01000072.1_pt1 | contig 73757 bp, 80 predicted proteins | sample 1606901 | NCBI WGS metagenome assembly OKVU01 (sample SAMN03281017, study PRJEB24777) | human gut metagenome | isolation source: fecal sample PR221 from 1 month old male Chinese infant, caesarean... | reverse complement strand
ATTTAAGCCCGAGGTTAATGCCTTGGGCTTTTTTATTTCTGGGTCAGTCGTATAAAGGTCATTACGGCAGGCTGTTAACCTGCTTATCGTGGTTCAAGTCCACGCTGTCCCGCCAATTAAGCCGGTCTAGTTCAGTGGCAGAACGATTGCCTTGTAAGCAATGCGTCAGAGGTTCGATTCCTTTGCCCGGCACCAAACCCAACCAGTGGGTACCTTCGGCATAATCGCCGGTTTTGCTCGACTCATATTGCCCGCCATGCAGCGGGCTTTTCTATTTCAGGCTCCGATCAATCAACTCCCATCGTCTCGTTGTTAATTGCAGATCGAGAGCCTGAACCTATTACGCGCACAGCACCCGCTTACAACGCGAGGTGACGAGATGATTAAAACCATGCCTGACAAAATCGCAACAGCAGTGGGTTACTGCACCTCGGGCAGCCTTATATGCTGGGGTGCGATTGCTCAATGGCTGCATGATCTTAACTGGAATTTAATCGCCGTAATAGGCGGTTTCGTTATTGGTATCGCAACGTTTTTTTCCAACATCTATTTCAAACGGCAGGCGCTCAAAGCCTATCGCGAGGCGATTGCTCGCGGCATCGTCGTAGCACCCCCGGCACAGGATGAATAATCATGGCGAATCTTGCTAAAACAGGTTTTGCGGGAAGCGTCTGTGCTGTAGGTGCAATCATTGCGCTGGTGCTCGGTAGCGGCAATGTCCGTACCAACGAGCGTGGTCTTGAGCTTATCGGTAATGCCGAACAGTGCCGACGTGATCCTTACGTTTGTCCCGCCGGCGTTCTGACCGATGGGATAGGCAACACCCATAATGTGAAGCCAGGCACCCGTAAAACAGACCAGCAGATCGCCGCAGACTGGGAAAAGAACATCCTCAGCGCTGAGAAGTGCGTCAATGCTTACGCCAATGGCTCTAAGCTGAGCGACAACACGTTTTCTGCCGTCACGTCGATTACGTTTAACGTTGGCTGCGGCGCCATGCAGAAATCAACGATGTTCTGGCAATTGCGTCAGGGCCACATTGTGGACGCCTGCCAGCAGTTCTCGCGCTGGACATACGCTGGTGGAAAACAGCTTCCCGGCCTGGTAAAGCGTCGCACTGAGGAAAAACAACTCTGCCTGGATGGTGTGTGATGAGCGCCGAAGCGCGCGCCAGCATCATCGTATTCCTGATCCTGCTGGTGGCAGGGTTAGGCCTGTTCTTTGGTTCCCGCTATGCGAGCAACAGCAGTCGCGCTGATACCGCTGATGCCAATGTCCTGATACAGGCGAAAGTCATTCAACAGCAGGCAACAGAAAGTCAGGCATTCAGCGCGCTGGCATCCAGTACCGCAGATGCTAATGCCGCCGTGGACGCCAGAGCAGAAACAATTGTTATCGAATACCGCGAGATACTCCGCCGTGAAAAAACGTGTGATTACCCTGTGCCTGCTTACGTTGCTGACGGGCTGCTCAACTACACGAACAGTCTACGTGCCGGGGCAATGCACACCGCTACCGCCGGAACTGACAAAACCGGTAGTGCCCCCGCTCCCTCCAGCCAACTGACATACTGCCAGGCTGTTCTCTGGATAGAACCTCTGCTGGCTGCGATAGAGAAAGCAAACAACCAACTGGCCGCCATCCGGCAGGCTGAACAACTCAGGCAAGGAAAAACGAAATGACGTTCTTTGAGAGTGTATTGCTGTATTTCTCCGCTGCTACCAGTGCGTTCCTGCTCATCGCTGGTGGCTGGGTTAAAATCCGTGACTGGTTCAAAGCTCACGCCGAAGCGAAAGCGCAGGAAGCCGCAGCAGCGGCAAAGGCCGAAGCCGATAAGGTTGAAGCGCTGGTGCAGGTCCGGCTTAAACAACTCCAGGCAGAAGCGGATGCTGCGCCAGATTCCACGGCAACGAGCACATCCGGACCGGTGGTTGGGTAAGGCATTACAAAAGCTCTTCGCTGAGGGGCTTTGATAATGACCCATTGAGGCAAAGCAAAATGCAACTACTCAACGTATCGGCTGCCGCTGGCGTATGGACTCAGGTCTATGACGGCACGGCGGCATCAGTCATCGCGGTGACAGGTAACGAAAACTGCCAGGTGTGCCAGTCCACTACAGCACCGGCGACCAATCTGATTGGCCTCCCGCTTATTGGCGGATCACCGACTCAAAACCTTTTCCGTGCTGTCTCCGGCACCCCTGTTTACGTTAAGCCGCTCAACGCTGCTGTAACGGTCATCGTTAACGCATAAGGTGAAATCATGTCCGTAATCGTCGTATCGCAATCAGGCTCCCCGGCCACCGTGTTAACCCCTACCGAGCCAGTCGTAACCGCAACAGCAACCAATGCGGGCATCGTTAAGCAGATGACGTTTACCGCCCAACTGACCGCAGCGCCGACTCAGGCAGACTTCAACGCCCTGCTGACCAAACTGATTGCAGCGGGTCATATGGCCTCAAGCTGATCATGTATCAGCCAGGGGTATCCCGCTTAGTGGCTCGCACCATATACAACAAGGCTAAACAAATGGCGATTATCGAAAGTAAAAAGCATGAGCTATGGGTGCTGCCAAAAGATGGTGACGAATATCTTCTCCTGGGCATCATTGATGGTCCTCACCCTGAAATGGATGTGGACTTTATTTTTTACCGTGAAAGTGAATCCACAAAAGGGCGCTGTGGGGTCAGAAAAGATGCAATTCAGGTTTTCAAACTGGTTGCATGTGAAAATTGCCGTGAAGCCGAAGGGAATATTGTCCTCAATGGTAATCAAGGCCCGAAAGTAGAAGATTTCGCAACACAAAGATGCTTTTTGGAAGGATAGCTTATGTCAACTCCAGACTGGGAAGCCATTGAGTCGGCTTACCGGGCTGGCCTGCTGCCTACCCCCGAGGATGCCCCCAAGTAATCATTTTTATAAAATTCTGAAAATGTCGCTTTATGGTGGTCTTGACAGAGTTTTATGTATGTTTTCATCGCTGGCGGTCTGAGTGATTGCCGGGTTTATAAAATCAAAACCAGTGGAATGTTCTGTATGGCATCGAAAAAGCTCACCGCAGAGCAGCAGCAACTTTTCGATGCGCTGACTCCGTTACAACAAAAATTCTCTCTCGCCATTATCAAAGGCAAGAACCAGACCGACGCATACAAGTCCGCCAAGGGAAAAGCGAAAGGTGATGCCATGCGTGCCGCCGCTTCAAGGATGTATGCAAATGTTAACGTCGCAGCTTTTATTAAATCCGTTTTGGGCGAAGTGGTTGACGAAGCCATTATGGGCCGCGAGGAAGCGCTCAAACGCCTCACATCCCTGGGGCGCATGTCCCTGTATGACATCGCAGAATTCAGAAATGGCGTAATTGGTGAGGATGAAGATGGTCAGCCAGTCATTCAGGCTTCATGGAGTTTTAAAGATTCCGCCTTACTCACGCCCGAAGCGCTTGCAGCCATTTCTGAATTAACCGCTGGCCCGCAAGGGCTGAAAATAAAAATGCATGATCCCAAAGCGGCCATCAAACAACTGGCAGAAATGCAGGGATGGGAAGCGCCGAAAAAATCAGAGCTCAGCGGACCCGGAGGCGGACCCATTCAGCATGAAGATATGACTGATGAGCAACTAAAAGAGGCATTACAGGAGCTGGGTTATGGCCGTCGCAAAAACCAGCTTGAGGAAAAACTCGACAATTCTTGAAGCGTACCGCAAGCGGGCGATTCAGGACGCGCAGGAAAACCTGCTGGACTTTACCCTCTACACTAACCCCCTGTACGAGACAGGCTGGTTTAACGAACTGCTGTGCGCTGAACTGGACAATTTCCAGAAAGAGGTAGAGGCCGGGAATATGCCCCGGTTGATGATATTTGCGCCGCCACGCTCAGGAAAGAGCGAGCTGGCGTCCAGGCGCTTCCCGGCAAAGATACTGGGTAATCACCCTGACTGGAACGTCATTGCGTGCTCGTACTCATCTGACCTTGCTAACCGCATGTCACGTGATGCGCAGCGCATCGTGGGCTCAAAGAAATACGCCGAAGTTTTTCCTGACACGCTTCTCCCATCAAGCCGCACTGGCGCTGGTGGCGCCATACGCACCGCTGAGCTGTGGGAAGTGGTCAATGCAAAAGGTGATATTCATGGCGGTTCTTATCGCGCTGCTGGCGTTAATGGCGGTATCACCGGGCAGGGGATGAACATCGGTATCATTGATGACCCTGCGAAGGATTACAAAACAGCGTCATCGCCCACTTACCAGGAAGCGGTGATTGACTGGTACGACACGACGTTTTTCACCCGCGCCGATCCAAAGCTTAACGGGATCATCATCATTCTGACCCGCTGGCACCAGAGCGATTTGGCTGGCCAGTTGCTGAAAAAGGCGGAAGAGGGCGGCGAGCAGTGGCGCGTTGTCAGCTTTCCTATGGAGGCTGAGAAAGAAGAGATTCATGAGCTGAACGGGAAGAAATACTTCCTGCGCAAGCCTGGCGAAATCCTGTTCCCCGAGCGTATGCCGCAAAGCTTTGTCGATAAAGCAAAGCAGCGTGGGTCGCTGGTGTGGAATGCCCTGTATCAGCAGAGGCCAACCGCGAAAGGTGGTGGTCTGATCAAGTCTGAATGGTTTGGCGAATACCGGGAGCTACCAAAACTCAAGTGGCGGGCCGTTTACGGTGATACCGCGCAGAAAACCAAAGAGGTTAACGACTTCTCTGTGTTTGAGCACTGGGGGCTGGGAGATGATGGCTATCTCTACCTGATAGACATGATCCGGGGCAAATGGGAATCAGACGAACTCAAGCGCCGCGCCGTCGCGTTCTGGGCCAACTGCAAAAAGCTTAAGAATGGCCCACTGCGTCACCTTGCCATTGAAGACAAGGCATCCGGCACCGGGCTAATTCAGAGCATCCGGAAAGATGCGTTATGTCCTGTAAAAGCCATACAGAGGAATAAGGACAAGTACACGCGCCTCATGGATACCCAGGGCTATATCGAGTCAGGGTATATAAAAATCCCCGCGAATGCTGACTTTATCAATGATTTCCTCGTTGAGATGGAAGCGATAAACCCGGAATTCAACACTCACGATGACCAATTGGATCCAATGATGGACGCCATTTCAGAGATGAAAGGCAGACCGCAATTGCTCGTTGGTAAAGACTCAGGCTGGTGAACCAATGTTTAAAAAAATATTCAACCTGCTGAGACCTGAAACAGCAGCGCCCGTCCCTGTGCCGGTAGTTGAGAAGAAATCGCTCAGGGTCGGGCAGTCGTGGGTCACTGACGATCAGTACCAGAAAGAAAAAATCGACAAGCATTTCGCGGCGATGAAGCATCAGCCCTACAGCGCGCCTAAAGGCGTGATTCCGGAGGGCGTAGTTACGGGTGACAGCGTTGATTATTCGTACCTGAATAACACGTTTACGCAGCCTGATTCGGTGTTTATGGGCTATCCGGTGCTCGCCAACCTGGCGCAGAAATCGGAGAACCGCATTGCGTGCGAGCAGTCGGTTAATGAGATTTTCCGCAAAGGCTTCAAGGTGAAGTCCAACGACACCAAAGCCAATCGCGACAACATCATCAATCAGATTGAGGATGCATTCGAAGCTTTCGGCATTGAGAAGCACCTCAAAAGGGTTGGATTCAACGCCGAGGCGTTCGGCAACTCGCACCTGTTCGTTAAGCTGAAAGGCGATGAAAACGAGCGCGACAAAGAGTTGATGATCGACCCGACGAAAATTAAGAAAGGGGATATCGAAGGGTTTCGCGTCGTAGAGCCAATGTGGACCTACCCGCAGGCGTATAACGCAATCGACCCGATCAGCCCCGACTTTTTCGTACCGCAAATGTGGTATGTGATGGGGCGCATGGTTCACGCTTCGCGCATGAAACAGCTTGTGCTGTATTCCGTGCCGGACATGCTCAAGCCGTCCTACAACTTCGGCGGCTTGTCGCTGATCCAGATGATGCTGCCCTATGTTATGAACTGGGAAAGCGTCCGTGACGATATCCCGCGCATCATTATGTCGTTCCGCACTTATGTGTGGGAGACGGACATGGAAACGTATTTGCAGGATAAATCGCAGTTCGATAAGCGACTCGACACTCTGGTATATGGAAAAAACAATCACGGTGTTCTGGCTATCAGCAAAGAACAAGAAACCCTGACTCAAATGAACACCGCATTAACGGGCCTGAATGACCTGCTGGTGCAGCAGCAAAAACTGTTGTGCATGCCGTCACGCCTGAGCGTGACCAGCATGACAGGTAGCCAGCCCAGCGGCATGAATGCCAGCGGCGAAGGCGAGCGTGACGCGCAGCACGAGAACGTAGCCAACAAGCAAAAGAACGGCTATAAGCCGCTTCTCGACTGGATACTGAAACTTGTCTGCTTCAATGAGTTCGGTGAGTGGTACGAAGACCTCTATATCGACTTCAACCCGCTGGACGAGATGAGCGATGAAGAGATTGCCAACATCAACAAGACCAAGGCGGAAACCTATTCCATCCTGATCGCAGATGAGGTGATCACTCCTGAGCAGGCTCATAAGGTGCTGGCGTCCGACGAAGACTCTGGCTTCAACGGCGTGCCGTACGTTAAGCCAGTCCTGATACCGGGATTCGATGATGAAGATAAAGACACTCCGCCGTGTACGGTACAGCAATGAACTGGCCGGACAGTACGCATCGTCGCTGAAATCGCTGATTACGCGCATGGTGGATAGCACCAATTACTGGGCGACGGCGCAGTACAACGCCAGCATGCAGCGTAATCGCGGCGCGCTTGATGTCGCTGAGCGAATTCAGGAAATACGTGAAAAATGGGTGCTGGAGTTTTCCGAGTCTGCCGTGCGCATTGCTCCAGCGTTCGCGCAGGCGGCGGACAATTTCAGCACCCGGGCATTAAAAGGTTCGCTGACTGCCGCTGAAATCCCCCGCGTTAAGTTCACGATGACGCCTCAGATGGAAGAGGCGATCAACGAAATCGTCGCGGAAAACGTCAGCCTGATTAAATCCATCCCGGAGCGGTACTTCACGCAGGTGGAAACCATCACGATGGAATCCATCCGGCGCGGTCGTGACCTGCAGTACATGACCGAGGAGTTACAGAAGCAATACGGGATAACACGGCGGCGCGCGGAAAACATCGCGCTGGACCAGAACAACAAGGCATGCGCACAACTCGCCAGGGTGCGTCAGAAGTCGCTGGGGATTACCCGCGGCATCTGGATACACTCCGGCGGCGGCAGTCACCCGCGTCCGTTACACGTCAAAGCTCACGGTCAGGAATTCGATCTTGATGAAGGGCTGCCAGTTGGCGATAACGGCGAGTACGTTTTGCCCGGGGAAGAAATCCATTGTGGGTGTTCCTGGAAGCCGGTGCTGCCGTTCTGAAAATGATTAACAAATGAGGTCGCTACGGCGGCCTTTTTTATTGCCCTGAGAAAGGTAATTCCATGCCAGTACAGCAAAAAGACGGCAAATGGTATTGGGGTTCGAAAGGGCCATTCGATACCAGAGAGAAAGCCGAAGAGGTAGAGAAAGCGGCTTATGCCAACGGCTACGGCGGCGACTCCTACGACATGTCTTCATCCGTGCGTAGCTTTGATGATTACGGCCGCATGGACATCGCGAAATGCAATATCAGCAAAGAGTGCGTGAGCGAATATCGCGGTTCCAGTCTCCCCGGCTGGCAGGCACTGGGTCTTAACCCGGATCGCACCTATTACATCTATCGTCCGGCGGAAGAACTTATCCGCGCCGCTGACTCGTTTAACAACGTGCCAGTGACCATCGAGCATCCCACGCAACTTGATACGCCGGATACCCCGCAACAGCGCGTCGGGGCCACTGGCAGCGACACGCGCTTTGAAGCGCCGTATCTCGTTACCAGCATGAAGCTTTGGGACAAGGATGCCATACGCGGCGTTGAAACGGCCACGCGCCGTGAGCTCTCGATATTCCCTTCATTCTTCGAACTGGACATGACGCCAGGCGAATTCATGGGTCAGGCATATGACGGCGTAGCCAGAAACATTACTGGCAATTCTGTCGCATTGACCATTAAAGGCCGGGTCGGCATCGAATGTGCCATCGGCGATTCACAAGACAGAGAGGAAACTTTGATGGACGGCTTGACCGATCTGATTAAAACCAAATTTGCCGGGGCGTCGGATTCCGATGCTGATGAACTGGCCAAAGGCATCATGGAGCTTATGGCTCAGCATGAACAAAAAGAAATCGACGGCAAAAAGTCCGGCGATGAGTCCGAAAAGGACGAGAAAAAAGGCTGCATGTCCGGAGATGAGGACGACAAAGAAAAAGACAAGGATGACAAAAAATCCGGCGACGAAGAAGACGAAAAGGATAAGGACAAAAAGCCCATGGGTGACAGCGCAATCCGTGACCTGGTGGCAAAAGCAAAAGCAGAAGCCACCGCTGATGCTAACCGAGCTTTTGCGGCAACCCGCGAAGCCATGCGCATCGTTGAGCCTGTTTACGGTCACGTCAATGGCGACTCAGCCGACGACATCTATCAGGCCGTACTGAAACAGGAAAAAGTCGATCTGAATGGCGTTCATCCGTCGGCTTTTAAAGCGCTGGTACAGATGGCTATCAGCCGTAAAAACGCCACGACCAACCCTCTCGGTGACTCAGCGGTCAGTACTGCCACTGAGGCAGATTTCAAAGAATTTTTCTAAGGACACGCGAAATGACTTTTCAGCAATCCGTAACGCTTTATCCGTCTCCGGGGAAAGAAGGTGACCTGGCCTCACTTAACCCTACTGCCGTGGCGCTGCCGCCGGAAGGCTCCTATAAGGCTGGCGCGAACGGTGTCTATCAGGCCCGCTGGGTGTGGGTGGACGGCACCGATCCGACCCTGGTGAACAACACGGGCACCGGCCAGCCGCTGGGCTGGGTGATGAACACTGGTAAGGGCGTCATCCCGCTTGGTTCAACAGGGTCAATGCTGGTGGAACCTGGTACCGATCTGGACGTGTTCACCGTGGGTGATTTCTGGGTGCGCACTGCGACAGCGGCGACCGTGGGCCAGAAAATCTTTGCGGTGCTGGCAGACGGCACGACCAAAACCGGCGCGGCTGGCGCAACGATTTCCGGCGCCGTCGAAACATCTTACTGGGTAGCTTCCGCAGCGGATGCTGGCTCAATCATCAAAATGACTAAGCAGGGGGTTCTGTAATGGAGCTTAATCAGTCAACTCTCCCGCAGTACCTCAAAGTGCTGACCGATAAGGGTGTTATCTTCGAGAAAACCCCGTCTTATCTGGTGCGCAATGGTATTGTCGGTGACTCCGCTGTTGATATGGCGACCGTGGCAAACGGCGGTATCCCGGCAGCGGCGGCACAGATCATCGACCCGATGATCATCAAACAGCTTTTCGCGCCGACCGTGGCAACTGAGCTTTACCCGGAAGTCAAAAAGGGCAACTGGGCGGCGCAGGACGTTCTGTTCCCGCGCACCGAAGAGGCGTATGAAATCGTTGCTTATGACGACCGCTCCCGCGCTGGCTCGACCCACGTAAACACCAACTGGGAGCAGCGTCGCCAGATGCGCTTTCAGGGCATGAACGAATGGGGCGACCTGGAGCAGGAAAAATACGGACTGGCGTTGATCCCCTACGTTGCCATGAAACAGGCGGCGGGTGTTGCGGCGATTAACCGTTTCTTCAACAAGTCGTACATGTACGGTATTTCCGGCGCGCCAAACTTCGGCATCATGAACGACCCGGCATTGCCTTCCGCACTGACGCCGATCACCACGGCAGACGGCAAAATCAAATGGGCCGACAAAGACGCCGTGGCCATCTTCAACGATGTGAAAAAAATGTTCACCTCTCTGGCCGCAAAAAACCAGGGGCTGGTGCAGGAAACCACGCCGATGAAACTGGGTGTCAGCCCGAGCGATAACGCCTCTCTCGGCGCAATCAACGCTCTGGGTACCGCATCCGCTATCGACCTGGTGAAAAAGACCTATCCGAACCTGACTGTTGTCGTGGTACCTGAATTCGGTACGCCGTCCGGCGGCCTGATCCAGCTTATCGCTGACAACGTAGGTGGCGAGCCGACTGGTAACACGGTTTACACCGAAAAAATGCGCGCCTTCCCGGTGCTGGTTGAGCACTCCATGACCAGCCAGAAAGTCGCAGCCGGTACCCTGGGTGCCGTAATTTATCGCCCGAGCGGCGTCGTTCAAATGACGGGGACTCTCTGATGGGTAACGTAGTTGTTGGTAACAAGCTGATGCACGGTGTCGTGTTTGAAATCGGCAGTGAAGAAATCGTGGTTAACGGCCAGAACAGCAATGCGCTGGTGGCCGTAAATGGCTACACCGGTGTGTGTGGCCTTACCTCGATGCCGGAAGAAGCCTGGGAAGCCATCAAGAAGAAATACGGAAGCATGACGGCGATCCAGAAAGGCTTCATTTACGCCGAGAAGAACGAGAGCAGCGCTAACGCAGCCAGCAAAGAAAAAGCTGAGTTGCAAACCGGCGCTGAGCAGGCTGTGCTGAAAGAATCGGAAAAGGATAAATAACTATGGGCGCCGTGACTCTGGATCCGACTGGGTGGAAGCAGAAATACCCCCAATACAGCGCGCTGACAGACGGGCAGGTTGAAGACCTGTTCTTTGCTGCGCAGATGTACCTGGAAAACACGGCGCTCAGTGTTGTTTCCGATGAAGAGAAGCGTAAGTACCTGCTTTATCTCCTGACCGCTCACATTGCCTGGCTGATGTATGTCGACAGCAATGGTGATGGCGGTCCGGGGCTGGTTGGCCGAATCTCTTCGGCTTCCGAAGGTTCAGCCAGTGCCTCAACCGCAATTTCCGGCGCACCATTCAGCGCCGAATTTTTCATGCAAAGCCAGTTCGGTTTCATGTTCTGGAATGCAACGAAGATTTACCGCATGGGCTTCTACCGGGGGTAGCGATGGCAGATAAGGTGATGGATGCGTTAAACGCCATCGCATCAAACGTTGAATCCCTCCAGGTAAAAGCGGGCTTTATTGACGGTGCAACGTATCCGGACGGAACGGCCGTCGCAATGGTGGCTGCGGTAAATGAGTATGGCGATCCAGCCAGAAACCAGCCTCCGAGACCGTTCTTTCGCAATGCGATTGCTCAACACGAAAGTGAATGGGCTGACACCATAGCGCGCGGTATGGAAAAAGGCGTTGATACCAGGACGATTCTTTCGGTCGTGGGGGAACAAATTGCGGGTGATGTCGTTCAGTCGATAGCCACGCTGATGGAACCACCAATCAAGGATGCAACGATTGCCAATCGCCGACGCCGCGGCAACAAGTCCGTCAAACCCCTGGTTGATACCAAAGTCATGATCCGTGACGTGCATTCGGAGGTGGGCGAAATTGAACCTTCACAGGATCGCGAATAGCGCGGTGCGCCGCGTTAATCCCAATATCGTGGCAACCGTCCGGCGTTATCTCGGCGAGACCACCGGGCCAGGACGGAAACCCATTCCGCAGTATGCGCCCGACGAGCAGATCACTATCCAGTTACAACCCCTCAGCAAAGGCGATATGCAGCACGTTGACGGCCTCAACCTGCAGGGGCTGTTCAAGTCCATCCATGTGAACGGGAACTTCTACAGCGTCAACAGGACGATGCAGAAGGGTGGTGACCTGTTCATTATCGACGGGCAAACATGGCTGGTGATTGAACCGCTGGAATTGTGGCCGGACTGGTGCCGACTGCTCGCTTGCCTCCAGGTGGATACATGACCGCGACCGTTGATTACACCATCGATAACATCATCGACACTCTGGCGGACTTTATCGAGCCGCTTTGCGGACCCTGCCAGCAGGCGCAGGCGAATCGCGCCCCCATGCTGAAAGGCCAGTTTTGCATCATCACCCCATTACGCTTCATTCGCCTGTCGACCACGGAAAACATCCGGCAGGATACGGGAATCCCGTCAACCAGCGCCATGTCCTACACCGAGGTGCGCAGGGCGGATTTGCAGATTGACATCTACGGTGATGGGGCCGGTGACCGGGCCAACATCCTTGAGACAGTATTTCGCAGTGGTTATGCCTGGGAGGCAATCAAGGCTCTGGATGCGAGACTGTCTCCGCTTTATTCATCCGATGCGATTCAGGCGCCCATGATTAACGCCGAAGAGCAATGGCAGGAGCGTTACACGCTCACGCTGTCTTTACAGGCGGACATTATCGTCACGCTTCCGCAGGACTACTTCGAAACCGTCGAATTCTCAACTGAACAGGCAGACAAATGACTACAATCCCTTTATCCACTGATTTTGCGATTACGCCCAGTACAGTGGCCGCTGCCGGGGCGGCAGTTGATGCCAACGGCCTGGTGCTCACTGACAATGAGCTGGTTCCTGTCGGATCCGTTTCGTATTTTTATCAGGACTCTGACGTCTCCGCGCTGATGGGAAGCACCTCGAAAGAGTTTCTCGCTGCGCAGCGCTATTTCAAAGGCTATGACGATTCAACGGTATTGCCCGGCACGCTGCTGATGGCGCGTATCGTGACCACGCCGGTTGCCGGGTACCTTCTTTCGGCCAGTCTGAAAGGTGTGTCTCTGGCTACGCTCAAGGCAATCCCGGCGGGTACCATTACCCTGACGGTCGACGGTACCGCAACAACCAGTACCTCTATTGACCTGTCAACCGCGACCAGTTTTTCCGATATTGCATCCAAACTGGAGACCGGGATCGGCGCAACGAAAGTTGATGTGGTCTGGAACGCTATCGCTAACCGCTTCATCATCCGTTCCGCGACTACCGGCGCAGACAGCGCGGTATCTTTCGCTACCGCCGGCGCGCTGGCTAACGGCCTGCTGCTGACTGCCGCTACTGCCGCTACAGTATCGCCGGGATCGGATGCCGTCAGCATGACTGACATGATGAATGGTGTGGTCAACACGAATCAGGACTGGGTAGCATTTGCCAGCGTGGTTGAGCTGACAGATAACCAGAAGTCTGAACTGTGCGCCTGGGCCAATTCCACGCCGAGCCGTTACGTTTACGTAGTGCATGACACGTCCAACGCACCTACGGTCGCCAATAACAGCAACTGTTTTGTTCAGCAGGTTGTCGTTGCCAATGGCTACGAAAACATTTTCCCGGTATACGGTTCATATCTGTATGCGATGACCGCGCTGGCTTACGGCGCCTCTCTTGATTTCGCCCGTACCGGTGGCCGTGTGTCGTTTAAATTCCGTAGCTTTTCCGGTCTGGCCCCGAACGTTACCGACCTGAACACGGCGAAAGCGCTGAAATCCAACGGTTACAACTTCTACGGCAACTACGGCCAGAATCAGACCGTTGCTCAGTACGCATCTGATGGCGCTATTACGGGACGCTTCCTGTGGCTGGACAGCTTTATCGGTCAGGTATGGCTGAACGCCAAACTGCTGGCCGCATTCACCGCTGCGTTTACTGCCAACCAGTCGTTTCCGTATAACGCCGAGGGCTACGCATCTATCGATGCCGCCGTTACGGATCCGGCAAACGAAGGGGTTAATTTCGGCATCATCCGTAAAGGCGTGACGCTGGACAGTTCGCAGATCCGCCAGGTCAACAACGTGGTCGGCAAAGATATTTCCGCACCGCTGTTTTCCGATGGCTGGTATCTCTACATCCCGACGCAATCAGGCGCGAACCGACAGGCCCGCAAACTGGCCGGGGTGACGTTCTTCTATGTGGACGGTCAGTTGATCCAGTCCATCACTATGACTTCCGCAGCGATTCTGTAAGGACCAAACATGGATATTTCAAGCGCCAACTCGTCGCTAAAATTTGTCGTCCCGTCTTTGTACCCGGCGGGATTCACCGTCGATAACTACGCGGCGGACAGTATGTTTGAGGCGGCGGCCCTGACCACCAAAGAAGACCTCATGACGGCCGATGGACATTATCATGCGGGCCTGATTTTTAACCCCGTGGAATGGACTATCACACTCGCGCCGCCGTCTTCCGCAGCCAGTAAACTTGACGACTGGCAGGCGTATGAGAAAACGGCTCAGTCAGTCTTTTTCTGTAATGCCGTGCTTCGCATTCCGTCTCTGTCCGTCAAGTACACCTTCGTGAATGGCGTGCTGTATACGTGGACTCCGGTCCCTGCGGGCAAGCGCGTCATGCAACCTCGCCCCGCCGTATTCCGCTTTGAGGGCGTAACCAGGAGCGCAATCTGATGGCACGTAAAGAAGTCACGTTTATTGCGGATGACGCGGGGCGTGATAAGGGAAAAGAGTTCATCATTACTGAGCTTTCCGCATGGGATGCCGATGAACTTGCTCAGGACATTTTCCGTGCTATGGGTGATTCCGGGTTTACCGGAATCCCACCCGAAGTGATTGCCATGGGGTGCGCCGGGCTGGCAACGGTCGGTCTCAGCGTGCTTTCATCTGCGCACCCGGATGTGTCCAGCAAACTGCGTAACCGGCTTATCGAAACCGTGGAAATCGTCATCTACAACGAGGGGCAGCGCATTATTCGTAAAGTTGACGGCCGCAATGACTTCGAAGAGGTTGCGACAATCCGTAAGCTGCTGGATAAAGTCTTCGAAGTAAATTTTGGCTTTTTAAAAATAGAAGCAGAGTGAAATATCCTTTCCTCGAAGAATCCACTCTGCCAGATAAATTAATAAGCCCGGTTAATGTTTCTAAATCAATAAATGCTATAATTTGTTCTGGGAAGGCATCTTATCTTGAATTACAAGACAGGCTTTCCGTTTCTGATATGTACAATCTTTTAGAAATAATATCAGTTGAAAACTTTAATCAACGCGTATGGGCTAAGCATAGCGAGCGAGGATAATGCTATGAATTACAGCGATATATTTATGTATTCGGATGGTTTTTTATATTGGAAGAAATCTTGTGACTATAGAGTTAAGGTTGGTGATGTCGCCGGGTTTGAACACTCCAGTGGATATGTCGCTGTAAGCGTTGATTCTAAATTAAAATTAGCTCATAGAGTGATATGGGAAATGTTAAGAGGTGAAATACCTCAAAACATGGAAATAGACCATATAGATAAATGCCGAAAGAATAATAAAATTGAAAATCTTCGTTTGGTATCCAGAGATGAAAATCTGAAAAATAAAGGGATGTATAAATGCAATAAATCAGGAGTCACTGGAGTTATCTTTAATAAGCAAAACTCCAAATGGGCGGCAAATATCAGAGTGAAAGGGAAACTAAAGCATCTTGGTTATTATGCTGACTTCGAAGATGCATGTAAGGCAAGATATTCTGCTGAAAACTTTTACGGATTCAGCCCCAGCCATGGGAAAAATTGGAGTGATTTATGATCATTCAGGAACTGGCCTACAAAATTACCGTTAAAGCCGATGAATTCCTGAACGGCAAAAAAAAGGTTGAGGAAGGGGCTAAAGAGCTTGGCGATAACGTAACCAAAGAGTTTGAGGGGATTGGTGTAGCCGCCAAAACCACAGGCAATGAGGTTGCGAAAACCGGTGACGCCATCCAGAAAACCAATAAAAAGACCGGGAAATCATTTTCCGACACGGCATTTGATATCAAAAATTTCACCACGGCTGCGACCTCATCCTTTCGCGGGGTGACGGTCGCCGCCGCCGGTTTTTTGGGTATCGGTGCCGGGCTTTACGGTATCAAGCAACTCTTCACGTCCACTTCAAACGAGATTGTCCGGGCCAGTAACCAGGCTAAGTTCTTTGGATCTGACGTAAACAAGATGTTTGGCGTGCAGCGCGGGTTTCAGCAGGCCGGGTTAAACGGTGATGCGTTTATCTCTGCTGCAGGCAACGCACGTATGGCGCTGGCTAATATTGCCGATCCGACGGTATTCGGTGGGCTGACTGGCGCAGCGCAAAACCTGATGGTGATGGGTGCGCGTACCGGGCTGAATGTAAACCGCCTGGGTGACCCGAATAAAGCGCTGGCCGAGTTCACGCGCTACGGGAAATCGCATTCTCAGGAAAACCTGATGCAGGTGATGGCGGCTACGGGTTTCGACCCGACCGATGCCGCCAAAATAAAATCAGGCGAACTGAAATCGCTGGTGGACTCCGAAACCAAAAAATCAAACATAACCGCCGCGCAGGTGAAGGAGCAGGAAAACCTGCTGGTAACGCTGGGCCAACTGGATTCGGAGTTTTCACGGATTCGGCAGGATCTGGCAATGGCGTTCGCGCCAGAAGTTATGACCGGGCTTAAAACTTTTGGTGACTGGATCAAAGAACATCATGGCGACATCATCGGCTTTTTCCGTGATGCGGGAGATAAGATTGTTGCATTTACAGGCGCGGTTGGTGGCGCTGAAAATGCATTAAAAATACTCGCGGCTGCGTATGTCGGGAGTAAAGTTACCGGTGGTGCTGTGCCTCCATGGTTGGCTGGTCTTATAGCATATGGAACCTATCTCTATAATGATCAGGAAAATATCAAAGCCAGCGCTCAATCATCCGTAGACTCCATTAAACGCGATGTTGGAGACGCTTTGCGAAGCGTGGGTTTTGATACGGATTACGGTCGTCCCGATGGAACCGTAATGGGGAATAATTTTCAGACCGATATTCCCGGCGCTCTGGATGGGTTGATTAATGCTATTAGAAAGGTTGAATCGAGCGACGGGGCAAATCTGTATAGCCCGGCAGGGGCGGTTGGTGAATATCAGATCATGGCCGACACCGGGCGTGATTTGGGCCTGCGAATTGATTCTCAGGTTGATGAAAGGTTAAACCCGGAAAAAGCCAGGCAGGCCGCGTCAATCTATATGAGCCAGCTATTAAAAAAATATAGCGGCAACCTTGATGATGCTCTCATGGCCTATAACTGGGGACAGGGAAATGTTGATCAGTGGATAGAGCAAGGTAGAGGGGCAGGATTTACTGATAGGGACGGGAAATGGAGACCAGTTCCGAAAGAAACAAGGGAATATACTGGTAAAATTCGCAATGCCATGAGCGGGGAGCGCACGGCAGTGAATGCCAATCAGGGGAATGCCTCCGATTATCAGGACAAAGGGATACTGGCTTACAGCAAACCCTATCAACTATCTTCAAGTGGCGGAAACTCGACAATCAACAGTCAGGACAATAAGCCCGAGACTCCCAATTTATTGCGCCAGTCAAATACATTTTCTTTTGAACGTGATGAATGGGAAGCCTTCAAAAGTCAGGTGATGGGAAATCCCGGCGGCACTAAGCCTGCCGAGAAAAATTGGCAAAGCGGTGTACAGATGGAAGTGCCAGGCCAATACAAGGATGATTATTACTTTCAACAGCAGAAACTGGCAGATGCGCTACCTGTTGCCACCACATCAACGGTGGATAACAGCAAAACGAGCAGCACCCACATCGGGCAGGTTGTTGTCAACAGCAATCCTCAGTCCGTGGATGCGCTGACACGTAGCGTTGAACAGCAGTCCAGAAGGTCAACAACAAATGGCGCGTTTTCCAGTGCAAATCATTAATTTTTAGATGGGTTATCTTTATTTTTAATAACCCGATCTAAGAGGTATAAAATTTTAGAAAGCTTGTAACATCTGATGGTTGCATCTCTTAAAAACATTGCTTCTGAGATTTTATATCCACTTCCTGAATCTGCAATTGAGGATAGCTTGGCTCTTTCCCATAGTTCTAGTTCTGATACAGAGGATGCTGACTGCGCAGCGTTTTCTGCATCTTTGCAAGTAAAAAGAGTGGTTGATCGAATTGTATTCGGAGGCATACCTATCTCACTTAGCGCCTCCCCATATTTTTCTACCATTGCATCAGCCGTATCTTTATAAGCATCCATCATGGATCTTCCCGGGCCTAAGTACGGGGTATCTTTATCATCAAGCAATCTTTGAATTTCTCGTTTGTCATCTTCAATTTGAGAAGCGTGAGACGAAATACTTGAGGATAAGGCAAGCAGAGGAACTATAAAAAGCAGAGGTTTCATTTTTTTATACCTTGTATGTTTTTCTTGATTCTAATCATAAACTAACTCAATAACACGCAACATAGCCCACGCTGGTGGACTAAAACGGTAGAACTGGCTTAATAAAGCAGTGACACCCTACAAGTTGCTGGGGGCGTATTTTTTTGAATAGTCCAATCCTTATCCCTTTCGTGAGTGGAAATTTCTTGCCATTTAATTTCTCATGATGAGGGTATTTGCAGTTGTCAGAAGTGTATATCCATATGCCGCATATAATGCCAGAATTGGTCATTCTCTCTCGATCTATTGCTGGTTTTACGATATGCCATAGTACGCGACTAAGTTCGCCAGACGCTTTAATATTAAGCCCGGCATAATCGGCAACACTATGTTTTAAGGAGAGTAAGTCACCTTTGTGTTTAAGTACTTCATTATAAAGGCCATTTCCATTCCTGACCTCGGCTATAGATTTTTTGATGTTGATAATCTCATCGGATGATGCACACCAAGAAAACATTTTATCGATGACCAAACTTTCTTCTTTACTGATAGATTTCATCATTGATCCTTAAGAAAAAATCTGTGTTCGTTTTCATAAAATCCCTGTGCTGTTTGGTTAATTCTACCCAACAACCGATTCAGTGGCACGCAACAGAGCCCACTCAGGTGGGCTTTTTTATGCCAGCAGTAAACCAAATGCGCATTCGCACGCGCAACTATCACTCAGAACCTTTCAGGATGACCCTTGAGGAACCGGCTGGCTGTCGGGCCTTCTGAGGGCCGTATTCCTGTGCGAACAAGGTTCATCACTAAAAGGTAAATCCGATGAATTATCCAACCGTATCAGTAAACGGCGTTTCAGTTCGTGTTGATGGCGAAGGACGCTATAACCTCAATGACCTGCATGCGGCAGCAGTAGCGGAAGGTAAGGCTACTGAATCACAGAGGCCCGGTGAGTTTCTTAAAACGAAGCAGATCAGGAGATTTGTTCGGGCTTTAAGCGATGCGAAGAAAATCGCATCGGTGCTTACGATTAAGGGAGGACCACTTCAAGGCTCATGGGGACTGGAGCTGATCGCAATTCGTTATGCGGCATGGCTGAATCCACTGTTTGAAATCAAAGTGTATGAAACATTTCAAATGCTGGTTCGTAGAGGGTTCGACGCCATGTCCCGCCTGAACAAAATCGATCACATCATAACCTCAGAAACCAAGGCGATCAGTCAGTGTGCCAGTCAAATGGCTAAATGGGGTTCGGGAGGTCGCAAGCGATTATTGCATGCTGCGCGTGACCGGGTTGCCGATGAAGTTCAAATGTATCTTCCTGGAATTATTTAGCCCCCGCCCATGGCGGGTTTTTTATTGGCGGTGACAATGAGCATTTTGAGCCTTAATACGAATGACATTTTTAATGCCATTGGCGGCGGGTCGCCACTTTCGATCATCAACAGCGTGTTGGGGTCGTCTTACGTCATCCGCTACAACGGCACCAGTGATGTTGCGCTGGAATTTAGCGGGATGGCATCAATACAGCCCGGTGGCAGGGCCTCAATCACCAACGCCCCGGTCGAGGAAGGGAAGTATCAGTCCATCAACAAGGTCAGGGAACCACGCCGGGTGCGCTGCGCGATAATTATCGACGGCCTTACAGGTTACAGCGGCTCTATTCCTGACATCTTCTCGTTTACGCTAACCAGCCAGTCCGATGCGCTGCGAACCATTCAGGTGATGCTGAGAACGACCGGGGTTTACGACATTGAGACACCAAAAGAGACGCTGGAAAGCTTCGACCTCGTCGATTATTCGTATGACGTGGACTCGCAACGCGGGATAACCATGCTGACCGTTTACCTGGAATTTCAGGAAGTCATCCAGCAGATGGAAGTCATCCTGTCCGGCCCTCAGTCAGAGGACAAACCAACCACCGATGCAATCAGCAACAGTAATACCGGCGTTGGGTCTGCGTTAAAACAATCAAACGCGGCAGACTCCACCGTTGATGAGTTAAGCAAGTCCTGGTCATCCCTGAAAAGCTCAGTTGGGGATCTGGTTGATAAAGTAGAGGGCGGGATTAACACCACTTTCCAGAGCGCTCTTACAACGGTGAAAGAGGGTGCTGCTGTTGTGGCGAACAGCGCCACTCAAAAAGCGACCGTGCTGGTTAAACAGATCAATAAGGCTATCACATGATGACTGTTGGCCTGCAGGCCGTTAAATCGCAAACTCTGCTGGTAACGCTTGGCGGACAGCAATGCACAATTCGTTTGATTCAGCGTGAAAGCTTCCTGTACATGGATCTGTCGGTCAATAACACGCCCGTTTTTCAGGGTGTGCCGTGTCTGTACGGTAATAAAATGGTCCGCTATGCATACCTTGGGTTTAAGGGTGATCTGGTATTTATCGACAGCCAGGGGGAGAACGACCCGACCTATGACGGCCTGGGCGGCAGGTATACCCTCTACTACATAGAGGAGAATGAACTTGTATACTGAGCGATCTCTTCGGTTTGAGTTCAACAATCTAACCTCAAATTTTCAGGGCACAAACAGTAACAAAATATCGATCAGCAATGTCATGGCAACCGTGTCCTGCCAGTCCTCTGGTAATTTGTTTGGCACACAGGTAAGTGTCAGCATCTATGGTCTGGGTATTGAACTGCTGGCGGCGCTGTCTTCCAAAGCTATGGGGCTTTATGGAAAGAACACCGAGAATGTCAGCCTTAACATTTATGTTGAAGACATCACTATATTTGCGGGTTTTTTGAACTCGTCTATAGCAAATATGAATTCGCTGCCAAACTCATCATTGATGATTACAGCGACAGCAAATGCAGACCTGCAAAATAAGACCGCGTCGCCATTTTCCTTCAACGGGGCCACGCCATTAACCAGCGTATTAACGGCAATCTGTAAAAATGCGGGTTACAGTCCACTCATTACCGGGCTGGAGGGTAAAACATTAACAAACCCCCATTATTCCGGCAGTGTGTTTGATCAGCTTGAGCGGATTTGTTACGACATGAAAGTATCCATGTCAGTAATGTCGCCGCAGATTTCTTTCTGGGATACCGAGAAAGAAAGAGACACGGTTATTCCCCTGATTTCGCCTGAGTATGGCCTTATTGGTTATCCGATATTTTCTAATGGCGGCGTCATGTTTCAGACGCAATTTTCAACGCTGTTAACGACAGGGAGAAAAATAAAATTATCCACTTCACTGCCGAACGCCAGCGGTAACTACAAGCTGACAACTGTCACCCATGAGCTTTCTTCCTGGGTGGAGGATGGCCCGTGGCATTCGATTTGTATCGCGAACAAAAAAATAGACGGGCAGGATAATGGCTGAGAATCTTTTCACTCCAACTTCTCCACAAACGAATGATGCAGAATCTCTGGCGTTTATATTTAAAAAGTTATTGTCCGGCGCTTCATTTATCGATCTCGTGGTGGTGAATGCCATTCGCGGAACTGCGCCGAATCTGGTTGTTGATGTCACCCCGCTGGTGACGCAGGTCGACCCCACAGGAGCAATGATTTCAAACTCCACCATATACAACATTCCGGTGTGGCGGTTACAGCGCGGCAACAGCGCCGTAATCATGGATCCGGTAGTGGGTGACATTGGCATCATCGCATCCTGCGACCGGGACAACAGCATTGCCCGCGCCAACAGAAAGCAATCAGTGCCTGGCAGCAAAAGGACGCACAGCAAGACCGATGCGATCTACTTTGGCGGCGTACTGAATAACCAGCCGACGCAGTACGTGCAGTTCGCTGATAACGCCATAAACGTCGTTTCTCCCGGCAACGTCAACGTGAACTGCAATACCGCAAATATCACTGCGCCCGGCGGCGTAAACGTCACAACACCTCTGATGCACGTTTCCGGGAATATTACTGCTGGCGGAAACATCACCGACAATAGCGGGACGCAAAGCGCGTCGCTTAAATCTCTTCGTGATGCCTATGACGCTCACAATCACCCGGTACAGAACGTACAGAGCGGATCTTCAACCAGAACATCTGACGGCCCGAGCATAACCGTATGAGCTACTACAAAACACTGAAACTGGATACCAGCACCTGGGATTTGATGCTGGATGGTCAGGGGAATATTGCGATCGCCACAGACAGTGAAGCGGTCGCGCAGGATGTAGCCAGCGCGTGCCTGGTGTTTTACGGCGAATGCTATTTCGATAACACCCTGGGTATTCCGTGGAAACAGAACGTCCTGGGGAAATCGCCCACGCCGGGGTATATCGCGCAGAAGATGCAGGCCGAAGCCAAAAAGCTGGCGATTGTGGATCAGGCTGTCGCGAGCGTTTTCTTTGACAAGAGCACCAGGAATACGGCCGGGACGATTCGTGTCACTGATATTTATGGAAAAGTTGCACAGGCAAACCTATGACGACATTAACGACTTCTGTTCCTGATGTAACCATTACGGAGACGGGAATAGCCGTTCCGGACGTGGCTGATATTTTATCCGGGCGCCTGACCGACATTAACACCGCGATGGGGTCGGGGGCCAGCCAGTCACTGAGCACACCGCAGGGCCAGATTGCGCAGTCAGACACGGAAATTATTGCCCAGGAAAATGACAAGCTGCTCTGTCTGTTTAACCAGATGAACCCGGACTATGCAACCGGGCGCTGGCAGGACGGCATCGGCCGCATCTATTTTATGGACCGCATTTCCGCGCAAGGTACGGTTGTCACCGCGCAATGCGTCGGGCTGGTGGGGACAATCATCCCCGCCGGCAGTACCGCTATTGACGTCAACGGATACATCTATGCCACATCCGATCCTGCGACTATCCCGACATCCGGCACTGTCGATGTGCAGTTTACCTGCCAGACAACCGGTCCGATTGCGTGCGGAATTGGCGCACTGAATCAAATCTATCGCGCCGTGCCCGGCTGGGATGCCGTCAACAATGCCGCGCCTGGTGTGGTTGGGGTGGATGTCGAAAGCCGGATAGCTTTTGAGACGCGCCGTAAACAGTCAGTTGCTCGGAATGCACGAAATCAGGACGGGGCAACGCTGGCGGCGCTTCTGGCTACAACCAACGTACTGGATGCCTATGTCTGGTCAAACAGGACCGGCGCCGCGGTGATTAAGGGGACAACAAATGTGTCTGTCGCTGCACATTCCATCTGGATCTGCGTTTACGGCGGTGCCGATGCCGATGTTGCAGAGTCTATTTTTAACACCTATAACCCGGGCTGTAATTTTAACGGCAGTACAACATTTACGATTTATGACAGCGAAAATTATGAGCCGCCTTATCCCTCGTACAACATGCAATGGCAAAAGGCCACCCCGACGCGGGTCTATTTCAAAGTCACGCTTGACAGCAGTCTGAACCCTCCCAGCGATATCACTGCGCAGGTTCGGACGATGATCCAGTCGGTGTTTAACGGAAACTATGACGGCATTGTTAAAGCCAGAATCGGCGCAACGATTAACGCCGGGAAATATTATGCCCCGGTTATTTCCATCTCTCCTGATACTGTCGGGATACTCTCTCTGGAAGTTTCTCTGGACGGCGTGACGTTTACGCCATCCGTAACCATGGGGATAAATCAGGTTCCGACAATTCAGGCATCTGATATTACGGTGGTGTTGTCGTGACATGGCAAAACACAATCCTTACTGAATATTCAGCCAGCACAAAATTACTAAATATCATCGATACATTTAACCAGGCGCTAAGTCTTGATGATTTCACTGATGAATTTATTAAGAGAGTGTGGGATTTAACGACAAATGAATCATATGGTCTGGATGTATGGGGTAAAATAGTTGGTATAAACAGATATGTAAATGCGGCAATAGACAGCGATGCATTTGGCTTTGCCGAGGCTGACGACGGCGCACCTGACTACCCATTGCCATTCAATGATTCGCCTTTTTACGCTGGCGTACAGGAGACAACATCTGTCCGTTTAGGTGATGATGCATACCGCACTTTGATTTTATGTAAGGCGTTTTCAAATATAAGCATTGCCACAATTCCTGAAATAAACAAATTCCTGAAAATGCTTTTTTCGGGAAGGGGCAGGGCGTATTGCGTAAATTACGGTGACATGACAATAGGCATAACGTTTGAATTTGCTCTGGCTCCTTATGAGGTGTCAATTCTTACTAATTATGAAGTTGTGCCTGTGCCGAGTGGCGTTCAGTTAAATATTTCACAAGTTGTTCCTCCTTATTTCGGATTCGCTGTTGACGCATATCCATTCAATGACGGAACCTTTTTTAGAGACTAAATATGAATCGTACAGATGCACCGAAAAAACAACCTGTGCCATTTGCCATTAATGGCCCTCGCGAAGATCTGTTATCTACTACCCCGACAGGCAGCAACCAGGCGTCTTATGATGTTGGCTATCCTCCCATAACAATGCTGCTCAAGTCTGCTGGTGGCCTGCCTCCAAAAGGTCAGGACATGAACCAGATCTTATTTGAATTATCCAGTATTGGTCGCTGGTTTTCCGCTGGCGCTTTAAACACCTTTGATGCCACTTTTTCTACCGCTATCAATGGATACCCGAAAGGGGCTGTTTTAATCAGCGATAATGGTTCCAAAATTTTTATCAGCACCACTGACGGAAATACAAATAACCCTAATTCCGTAACGACAGGCTGGATGGATCTGCTTTCCTTTTTGAGTGCTGCGCTGGCGTCACTGGCTTCATTAAACGGTTCTGCGGATACGGTTCCTTATTTTACCGGGCCAAACACATATTCACTGACCCCCTTCACTTCAACAGGGCGTGGGCTTCTCAGTCAGACATCGGTTGCGAATGCGCTGAACTATTTGCAGGGTGCGCCGATTAATTCCCCGGCGCTTACCGGGACACCAACTGCGCCGACAGCGGCAGCGGCCACTAATAACACTCAAATTGCAACGACAGCATTCGCTCAGGCGCTGATCACGGCACTGATAGGCGGCGCTCCTGCCGGGCTGAACACGCTGAACAAAATTGCAGTGGCAATTAACAATGACCCTACGTTTTCTAATAATATAATCGCCGCAATAAATCAGAAAGCGCCACTGGCGAGCCCTTCATTCACCGGAACAGTGACAGCACCTGTCGTGAATACCGGTGATTTCAATTCAACAGGAACCGCTAACGTTGCCACGTTCAACGGGCAGACCGTCAATTCAACAGTTAGTGCCACTTTCTCAGGTTCAGTATTATTCAGCGGTCAGGATTACCTGAATAAAAACTCCGTCGTAAACGTTCCTGCTGATAACTCAAATCAGACCCTTGGGTTGCGCCTGACAGGATCCAGTGGTCAACGCAGTGACGAATTATTTTATGAAAAAATAGGGACGTATGCGGCCCGGCGCTTCGTAGTTATTTCTGGCGGTAACACCATTACCTTCGACATGCGTCAGGATGGTTCGATGGTCTGCCTGAACACAACCGGCAACTGGCAAATTTATCCGGATGGAAATATTTCGGGGACAAGATGGGGCGGCTATCTTTTTGATTATATCAATAATCAAATATCTTCAAAGATATCAGATCTAAATACTTCCCTTCGAAACTGGGCGGCGTCGCAATTCCCGTCAATCACCTATGTGAACCAGAATTTTATGCAGGACTCCCGTCTTGGTTCGCCAACCACACTCAGCAAAGCGGCATCCACGAACGTCTTTACCTGCCCCAGCGGATATACCTTCGCCAGTATTGACACTGGGGACGTTGGAACCGTAACGGCGACCGCACGCCCGATACAGAAATTAATTAACGGAAACTGGATAACAGTGAGTCAATTATGATTAATTTGAAAAATTTTCAGCCATACACGCCCAAAAATCCCCCTTTCCCAGGGGGGATGTATCTCAAAGCTGAGACGGGAGAAGACTGGTATGAGTGCCAGCCCTTGTTTGCAAAAGACACTCTCAAGGTTGTGTATAACAGTGACGGCGTGATCGTTTCTGCCAGCACGGATGTATCGTCATTTTTCCCGTCCGGACTTTCTGTAGCCGAAGTTGATGCAAGTGCTGTATCGGACATGGACACCCTGATAAGTGGAAGCTGGGCATATCAGGACGGTGCTATCACTGCTGTTGTTCCAACTCAGGCCCAGGAAGTCGCTAATGCAACATCTAAAAAGGCGCTTCTGATGAGGCAGTGCACTGATGTAATCGCCACATTGCAGGATGCCGTTGATCTCGATATGGCGACTGACGCCGAAAAAACCGCGCTTACAGCCTGGAAAAAATACAGGGTATTACTGAACAGGGTAGATACGACGAAGGCACCGGATATCACCTGGCCGGAGCAACCCGCAGCGTGATGTGATTTTCATCAACCGGGCAGGAAAGGATGACAGCCCGGTGATGTGACAGGTTTGTGCCAGAAAATTGACACACGGTTGCAAGTAACGACAAAAATCCGCAAATCCAAAATGCTGTGGCTGGCTTGTGGCGCGGGTTTGATTGATGTTAGCTTATGCCAAAATTTGGCGTCAAAAAGAGCAAAAGTATGTTTTGTGTGATCTACCGAAGTTCCCGACGTGAACAGACTTATCTGTATGTCGAAAAAAAAGACGATTTTTCACGCGTGCCGGAAGAATTAATGAAAAGCTTTGGCCAGCCTCAGTTAGCCATGTTATTGCCCCTCGACGGACGTAAAAAACTGGCCAGTGCGGATCTGGAAAAAGTAAAAGAGGCGTTACGTACGCAGGGATATTATTTACAGATTCCACCGCCGCCAGAAAATTTGCTGAAACAACATTTAGACAGCGAAAGATAGCCATCCCCGCCAGGCAAAGTGGCGGATCGATTCCGCCATTTGCTTTCCTCTTGCATACGCATTGAATGACAAAGTTTGCTATTTGACAAACCGCCATGTGGCGCGGATAGTCATTTTTCGCACTTGTTCAATGCGTTACTTAGGGGAAAGACATGTACCAACATCATAACTGGCAGGGCGCACTCCTGGATTACCCGGTGAGTAAAGTCGTGTGCGTTGGCAGTAACTATGCGAAACATATTAAAGAAATGGGCAGCGCCACGCCGGAAGAGCCGGTGCTGTTTATTAAACCGGAAACCGCATTGTGCGATATTCGCCAGCCGCTGGCGCTGCCACAGGATTTCGGTTCCGTACATCACGAAGTTGAACTGGCCGTGCTCATTGGGGCAACGCTGCGTCAGGCGACCGAAGAGCATGTACGAAAAACCATTGCCGGTTATGGTGTGGCGCTGGATCTCACGCTTCGCGATCTGCAGGCCAAAATGAAAAAGGCGGGTCAGCCGTGGGAAAAAGCGAAAGGCTTTGATAATTCCTGCCCGATCTCCGGTTTTATTCCGGCGGCAGAGTTTACCAGCGATCCGCAGAACACGACGCTTGGGCTCAGCATCAACGGTGAAGTCCGCCAGCAGGGAACTACTGCCGATATGATCCACAAAATTGTGCCGCTGATTGCTTATATGAGCCGCTTCTTTACGCTCAAAGCCGGGGATGTCATTCTGACCGGTACGCCGGAAGGTGTTGGCCCGCTGCACGGCGGGGACGAACTGGAAGTGAGCTTCAACGGCCTCTCGTTAAAGACCCGCGTATTATAAGTCGATTTGCCGCCTGAACGGCGGCAAAACTTGCATCCCCATGCCAGACTGGTTATAAGGTGCTCCCTGGTTTTAAATGGCGAACTGATTTATGAGCGACACACCTTTCTGGCAAAGCAAAACTCTTGAACAAATGACGGACGCGGAGTGGGAATCGCTGTGTGACGGCTGCGGTCAGTGCTGCCTGCATAAGCTAATGGATGAAGATTCCGACGAGATCTATTTCACCAACGTGGCCTGCCGCCAGTTGAACATCAAAACCTGCCAGTGTCGTAACTACGAGCGTCGCTTTGAGTATGAGCCAGACTGCATCAAGCTGACGCGCGATAATTTACCCACCTTTGAATGGTTGCCGCCCACCTGCGCCTATCGTCTGCTGGCCGAAGGGAAGGCGCTGCCGGTGTGGCATCCGTTGCGTACCGGTTCGAAGGAGATGATGCACAAACAGCGCATCACGGTTCGCCATATTGCGGTAAAAGAGTCCGAAGTCCGCGACTGGCAGGATCATATCCTCAACAAGCCAGATTGGGCGCAATAATCTCTTTTGTTATACCGCGACTTGCCTGAGATGATTAAAAAATCATTTAAAACAAGGCCCTAAAGTGTTTTCATGTCTTAAATAAGCTAAAACATCAATGGGGTCTGTCATGAATAAATTCATTGTGCTGGTAGCGGCAGGTGCTCTGCTCGCAGGATGTACGGCGTCTAAACCCTCTCCACAGCGGCACGCTATCGCCTTTACGGAAAATCACAGCTCAACGGACGGCGGTGTCCGGTTCTCGGCAAGTGGTACATATCGCAACATCATTCCCGCCTTTGAAGAAGCGTACGATAAAGGAAAATTGGATCGTATAGTGGGTCATGATGTGCATTACGCCATTAAGTATGCCGGAATACTCAGAGAGCAGGCCAGCCGTCATCTCACCGAAACATATGACAGATCTGGCGATACGGTACAGGCGGATTCGAAAGATGCCGACTCGATAGGCAATGAACTATCGGCAACGTATCTGGATGGCTATAACGGGGTGTATTAGGCCAGTCTTATCAAGGGTGTATCGCGCCGCTCGGTGAAGTAACACCTACGGGAAGCGTATGCAATTTCGCGGCAATAAAAAACGCTCCCGAAGGAGCGTTCTGTTAACGACCGAAGAGGTCGCGTTTTTTCGGTTTGAAGGGCTGTGCGATGAGCACCAGCGCCGCCACAACAAAGTAAGCGACAAAGATACCTAACAGCCATTGCGGCATTTCCAGCGACAGGAACTGCCACTGTTTTTCAGCACAATCGCCCGAAGCAACAAAGACCTGCGGAAGCCACTTATCCAGTGGCAGCCACGAAGGGAAACGCGCAGCAAAGTCGCAGGTCATAAAAGGAGAAGGGTGAAGCTGGATCATGGTGTGTTCATACGTCAGTTGGATACCGCGCCAGGCGCTGTACAACCAAATTAAGATGGCGACGTAGCGCAACGGCGTCTTCGGCGCAATCGCACCGACGATACCCGCACCCATCACACCAAAAAGGGCAGAACGCTCATAAATACACAGGACACAGGGTTTCAGCAGCATGACGTGCTGGAACCACAACGCCACTAATTCAAGTGCCAGTGCGGTGAACGCCATTAATAGCCAGGCGCCGCGCCCGCGAGAGCACTTGTTTAAATATCGCAACATAATCATTTCCCTGGGACATGCGTAGACACAGCAGTGTAAACGAAATCACTTAGCAAGCCACTATTGCATAAGAAAATAATACGTAATCGGATGTTTATCATGCGAAAAGTCAAATCTTGCTGTCAGGAATGTAAGCAAAGCGCTAACAGGAAAAGCATTTATGATAAATGTGGTAAATGACTTTCAGTAAAGAGGGAATAGTCGTGAATAAAATGGGGAGTAAACCGTACATCGGGTGAATCTTTCAAATTGGATCGGCGATCCCCTTTTTCTTCATTTCGCCTGCTATCTGCCCCCGAAGTGGTCTGGTATGATGAGTGATCTTTGCTTAGTTGTATAATGGAAATCTCACTATGGTTATAAAGGCGCAGAGCCCGGCGGGTTTCGCGGAAGAATACATCATTGAAAGTATCTGGAATAACCGTTTCCCTCCGGGGTCGATACTTCCAGCAGAGCGCGAACTCTCCGAACTGATTGGCGTCACTCGTACTACATTGCGTGAAGTGTTACAGCGTCTGGCCCGCGATGGCTGGCTTACTATTCAGCACGGTAAACCCACAAAAGTAAACAACTTTTGGGAAACGTCCGGGCTCAATATTCTGGAAACACTGGCGCGTCTGGACCATGAGAGCGTTCCACAACTCATCGATAACCTCCTGTCGGTGCGTACCAATATCGCGACCATTTTCATCCGTACCGCATTCCGCCAGCATCCAGAAGACGCGTTAGCCGTGCTGGCCAGCGCGCGCGAAGTGGAAGATCACGGCGATGCGTTTGCTGAACTGGATTACAACATTTTCCGTGGACTGGCTTTTGCCTCCGGCAACCCGATTTACGGCCTGATCCTCAACGGTATGAAAGGGTTGTATACCCGCATCGGGCGTCATTACTTCGCAAGCCCGGAAGCACGCAGCCTGGCGCTCGGTTTTTATCACCGTCTGGCAGAAATCTGTGAGCAAGGTTTGCATGACCAGGTGTACGAAACCGTGCGTCGTTATGGGCATGACAGTGGTGAGATCTGGCAGCGCATGCATAAAACACTGCCTGGGGATTTGTCCATCAACGGGCGTTAAGCAAAGCGAAGCCCCTCCGGCGGAGGGGCTTTTTGCTATCAGAGGGTATTGCTGCGGGCAGGGCAGCGGTCCAGCAGTTCTACACTGCCATCTTCGTTTTGCTGTTCCAGCAGTACATCAAACCCCCACAGCCGATGCACATGTTTGAGCACTTCCCGGCGGCCTTTGTCCAGCGGGGCGCGATTGTGCGGAATATAACGCAGCGTCAGAGAACGATCGCCGCGCAAATCCACATTCCACACCTGGATATTGGGCTCCAGGTTGCTCAGGTTGTATTGAGATGACAATTTCGAGCGGATCTCACGATAGCCCTCTTCGTTATGAATCGCGGCAATCTCCAGATAATTATTGCGATCGTCATCCAGCACGGTAAAGAAGCGGAAATCACGCATGATTTTTGGCGACATAAACTGGCTGATAAAGCTTTCATCTTTAAAATCGCGCATGGCGAAATGCAGCGTTTCCAGCCAGTCGGAACCGGCAATGTCCGGGAACCAGTATTTGTCTTCCTCCGTCGGTGACTGACAAATCCGTTTAATATCCTGGAACATCGCAAACCCAAGGGCATACGGGTTAATGCCGCTATACCACGGACTGTTGTAAGGCGGCTGGAACACCACGTTAGTGTGGCTGTGCAGGAATTCCAGCATAAAGCGGTCTGTCACTTTCCCTTCGTCGTACAGATGATTGAGAATGGTGTAGTGCCAGAAAGTGGCCCAGCCTTCATTCATCACCTGGGTCTGTTTCTGCGGATAAAAATACTGGCTGACTTTACGCACGATGCGCAAAATCTCACGCTGCCACGGTTCCAGCAGCGGGGCGTTTTTCTCCATAAAATAGAGCAGGTTTTCCTGCGGCTCAGAAGGATAGCGGCGCGCTTCGACAACGGCTTTTTCTTCTTCACGTTTAGGCAGGGTGCGCCATAGCGTGTTGACCTGACTTTGCAGGTACTCCTCACGGCTTTTCTGGCGGGCTTTCTCCTCCTGCAGGGAGATCTTTTGCGGACGTTTATAACGGTCAACGCCGTAATTCATAAGCGCGTGGCAAGAATCGAGCAGTTTTTCCACCTCTTCCACTCCGTAGCGCTCTTCACAATCGGTGATGTAGTTACGGGCGAAAATCAGGTAATCGACAATCGAGCTGGCATCCGTCCAGCTACGGAACAAATAGTTATTCTTAAAGAAAGAGTTATGCCCATAGCAGGCATGCGCCATGACCAGCGCTTGCATGGTGATGGTGTTCTCTTCCATCAGATAGGCGATACAAGGATTGGAGTTAATGACAATCTCGTAGGCCAGACCTTGCTGTCCATGCTTATAAAGTCGCTCGGTTTCAATAAATTTTTTACCGAATGACCAGTGGGGGTAGTTAATGGGCATCCCGACACTTGAGTAGGCGTCCATCATCTGTTCGGAGGTGATGACTTCGATTTGGTGCGGGTAGGTATCCAGGCGGTAAAGTTTCGCCACCCGGTCGATCTCTGCGAGATACACATCCAGTAGATCGAAGGTCCAGTCAGGTCCATCACTGAGACGTATGGTGTCCTTATTCATGGAATCAATCGTAGCCATTAGCGCGCCCTCGTTGTTAGCAACTCTCTCTGTATGGAGAGTCTCATTTCAAGCATAGAACACACAATAAAAACTGTACGTGACGTCGCTTTTTTTCTTCGCGATAACACCTTGCAAGAGAGGGGTAAAAAGCCTCTTTTGCAGAATTTTATTCTGCGGCGAAATGTCGCGCAGCAGGAGATTCTAAATATCCTGACGCCTTTATTTACGGAAAGGTGTGAGGGGTGTCACCATAAAAAAGCCATATGTTGAATAACATTTTCATCTGAGTTATCAATTTGTAATCAGATGATTGTGCTTTACACATGGGAGCAGGTTATGCGAGTCGTTGTACTGGGAAGTGGCGTGGTGGGGGTTACCAGTGCCTGGTATCTGAGTCAGGCGGGACATGAGGTGACGGTCATAGACAGGGAATCTGGCCCGGCGCTGGAGACCAGTGCGGCGAACGCAGGGCAAATCTCGCCTGGCTACGCAGCGCCCTGGGCGGCCCCAGGCGTACCGTTGAAAGCGATTAAATGGATGTTCCAGCGCCATGCGCCGCTGGCAATTAGTCTCGATGGCACCTCCACTCAACTCAAATGGATGTGGCAGATGCTGCGTAACTGCGACACCCGCCATTATATGGAAAACAAAGGCCGCATGGTGCGGCTTGCAGAGTACAGCCGCGACTGTTTAAAGCTGTTGCGTGAAACCACCCAAATTCAGTACGAAGGGCGTCAGGGCGGGACGCTACAACTGTTCCGTACCCCAGAGCAGTACGAAAACGCCACCCGGGATATTGCCGTACTGGAAGACGCCGGGGTGCCTTATCAACTGCTGGAATCGGCCCGGCTGGCAGAAGTGGAACCGGCACTGGCGCAGGTTGCGCACAAGCTCAGTGGTGGTCTGCGTTTGCCAAACGATGAAACCGGCGACTGCCAGCTCTTTACTCAGCAACTGGCGCAGATGGCGGCGCAGGCGGGCGTCTCATTCCGCTTCAACACCCCGGTCGACAGGCTCCTGTACGAGGGCGAGCAAATTTACGGCGTCAAATGTGGCGATGAAGTGGTGAAAGCCGATGCTTACGTCATGGCGTTTGGTTCCTATTCCACGGCGATGCTAAAAGGAATTGTCGATATCCCGGTCTATCCCCTGAAAGGTTATTCGCTGACTATACCCATTGCGGAGGAGGCGGGCGCGCCGGTTTCGACTATCCTCGATGAAACCTACAAGATTGCGATTACCCGTTTTGATAACCGTATTCGTGTCGGTGGAATGGCGGAGATCGTCGGCTTTAATACCGAGCTTCTTAAACCACGCCGCGCCACGCTGGAGATGGTGGTCAAAGATCTCTTTCCGCGCGGCGGACATGTGGAGCAGGCGACCTTCTGGACAGGGCTGCGTCCGATGACGCCAGACGGTACGCCGGTGGTGGGGCGTGCTCCGTTTAAAAACTTATGGCTGAATACCGGGCATGGCACGCTGGGCTGGACGATGGCCTGTGGGTCAGGGCAACTGTTGAGCGACCTGATTTCCGGCCGCACGCCAGCCATTCCCTTTGAGGATTTGAGTGTGGCGCGCTACCAGCCGGGTTTTACCCCATCGCGGCCGCAACATTTGCACGGTGCTCACAACTAAACCGTCCACATTAAAACAAGGAGAACGTATGTCTCGTCCTGTCCAGGCGACTGTCGACTTACACGCACTTCGGCAGAACCTGCAGGTAGTCAGGCGTGCCGCACCACACAGCCGCGTCTGGTCAGTGGTGAAGGCTAACGCCTACGGTCATGGAATCGATCGTGTCTGGCGTGCGCTGGAAGGCACCGACGGTTTCGCGCTGCTTAATCTGGAGGAGGCGATCCTCCTGCGCGAGCGCGGCTGGAAAGGGCCGATTCTGATGTTGGAAGGCTTTTTCCACGCCGACGAGCTGCCGCTGTTTGATAAATATCGCCTGACCACCAGCGTGCACAGCAACTGGCAGGTTAAAGCCCTGCAGGATGCCCGGCTTCATGCGCCGCTGGATGTTTACCTGAAAATGAACAGTGGCATGAACCGGCTGGGCTTTCAGCCTGAGCGTGTGCAAACCCTCTGGCGGCAACTGCGGGAGTTGAGCAATGTGGGCGATATCACTCTGATGGCCCATTTTGCCGATGCGGAAAAACCGGACGGGATTGCCGGGGCGATGACACGCATTAACCATGCGTCGGAGGGGCTTGATTGCCCGCGTTCGCTGTCCAACTCCGCCGCCACGCTCTGGCACCCGGAAGCTCACGGCGACTGGGTGCGCCCCGGCATCGTGCTGTATGGCGCGTCCCCGTCCGGGGAGTGGCAGGATGTGGCATCAAACCGGTCATGAGCCTGACAAGCCAGATTATTGCCGTGCAAACGTTGCGTGCGGGGGACTGTGTGGGCTATGGCAGCCGCTATCGTGCCTCACAGGAGCAGCGTATTGGCATCGTAGCCTGCGGTTATGCGGACGGTTACCCGCGTCTCGCCCGAACCGGTACACCCGTGCTGGTGGACGGTATTCGCACCGGTACGGTAGGCGCCATTTCGATGGACATGCTGACGGTTGACCTGACACCGTGCCCGCAAGCGGGCATCGGTACGCCAGTTGAACTTTGGGGTAACGAGATCAAAATTGATGAAGTGGCCGCGTGCGCAGGGACGGTTGGCTATGAATTAATGTGCGCACTCGCACCGCGCGTCCCCGTTGTGACAGTGTAACTCTGATGAGGCGGTTACTCCGCCTCATCATCCGCGACCCGGACACCGACCTTACGCACCGCGTCCTCTTCTTTCTCTGCAACCGTCCAGATCATGCCGGCAAACTCCACCTGATCGCCTACCACAGGCGCTGCCCCGAGCAGTTGCTGAACAATCTCACCGAGTGTTTGTTGTTTATCACGGTACTCCAGTCCCTCTTCCAGACCATAAATCAGCGCCACATCGGCAAACTTCGCATCGGCTTCGAGAATAAAATCCCCAAAGAAACGCTGATCCAGCGAGACGGGAGGAGACTGGCTAAACAGCTTACCCAACGCGGGCAGGTCGCGTTCACGACCAATCACGCACAGCACGTCACCTTCACGCAGCCGCGTACTGCCGGTAGGATGGAGCAGCGAATTATCGCGAAACAGGGCGGCAATACGCGTTTCGGAAGGCATGTGCAGGTCGCGAAGGGCGGCGCCCACGCACCATTTATCGGCGCTCAACTGGTAGACAAACTGCTCCCACGGGTTTTCCGGGTGGATATCCAGTCCGACGCGGGAAACCGGCCAGCCCACGGGTGGGACCACGACTCTGGCTTTTTTAGCCGCCCACGACAGCGATGTCCCCTGGAATAGCAGCGAAATCAGCACCACAAAGAAGGCGACATTAAAAAACAGCCGCGCATTGTCCAGACCGGCCATCATCGGGAAGACGGCAAGAATGATCGGCACCGCGCCCCGAAGCCCCACCCAACTGATGAAAATGCGCTCGCGCAGATTGAAACCGCGAAACGGCAGCAGCCCGGCGAATACTGACAGCGGACGGGCGAAAAAGATCATCCACGCCGAGAGGATCAGCGCCGGAATGGCAATCGGCAGCAAATCAGATGGCGTTACCAGCAGCCCCAGGACAAGGAACATGCCGATTTGCGCCAGCCAGGCCAGACCATCGAAGTTTTGCTGAATGGCGTAACGATTGCGTATCGGACGATTGCCCAGCACAAAACCACACAGATAGACCGCCAGTATCCCGCTGCCTTCAATGGCGGTGGTCACCGCGAACACCAGAATGCCGCCGCTCAGCGCCAGCAGAGGATAGAGCCCGGCGGGCAGGGAGATGCGATTGATCATCTGTTGCAGCAAATAGCCGCCCGCGAGACCTAACACGATACCCAGCCCAAACTGCTGAATAATGTGCACGACAAACATCCAGCTCAAGCCCGCATGATGCTGCTGAATCATCTCAATCAGTGTGATGGTCAAAAAGACCGCCATCGGATCGTTGCTGCCGGACTCAATTTCCAGCGTTGAACCGACACGCTCGTTCAGCCCTTTCCCGCCAAGCAGTGAGAACACCGCAGCCGCGTCCGTCGAGCCAACAATCGCGCCGATCAGCAACCCTTCCATGATATCAAGGTGGAACAACCAGGCCGCCATCATCCCGGTCAGCCCGGACGTGATAAGCACTCCCACCGTCGCCAGAGAGAGGGCGGGCCACAGCGCCACGCGAAAGGAACTCGCCTGGGTTCGCATCCCGCCATCAAGCAAAATCACCGCCAGCGCGAGGTTACTGACCATATAGGCGAACGGATAATTGTCGAACGGAATGCCGCCAATACCGTCAATGCCTGCCAGCATGCCAATGGCGAGAAAGATAACGAGGATCGGGATACCAAGACGGGAGGAGAAAGAACTTAATAAAATACTGCAGGTTACAAGTACTGAACCCAAAATAAACAGACTAATTACCGCCGCTGCATCCAATGTCGTGCGTCTCCTCTTACCCGGAAAATGGTGAAACCCATAACCGCTCAGTGCCTGAATACGCTGAGCAGTTATAGTTTAAAAACCCGATATATATTAACGGCAGAAATACAGATTTAATCAGTCGGTTAAACGTTTTTTTATGCGCTCAATACGGGATGACCGGAAATAGTCAGTCGTGAGCGCTCATCATGCTCTAATACCGCATGCGCGCCGAGAGGCAGCGTGACGGTCTCTTGTTCGTGACCAAATGCAAGCCCCGTTATCACCGGGATCGAGAGCCTGCTTCGCAGGTATTCCACCATCGTATTAAGATTGTAGCCCGCATCGTATTCATTGGGATCGGCGCTGGTGAAACTGCCCAGTACGAGCGCCTTCTGACGCGCGAGAATGCCGCAATGCAGCAACTGCAACAGCATACGTTCCACGCGGAAAGGATGCTCATTGATATCCTCAACCACCAGAATACCTCCCTCAATGGCCGGAAGCCACGGGGTGCCAATAAGCGAAACCAGCATCGCCAGATTCCCACCCCATAACGTGCCCTGGGTGTGACAACGTGGGCCTTCGCCGCGCCACTCGACGGTCAGTTCCGGCTGGCGCAGCGCCTGCCAGAAATGGCGCCCGGTAAATTCATTCAGTGTTGGTGCGCCGAAATTGCCAGCCAACATCGGGCCGCTAAAGGTGATCACGCCGCCACGGGCTAATAAGCCCATCTGCACCACCGTAAAATCGCTGTGTCCACAGATAAGTAACGGCTGGGATTGTTGTCGGCGAATAAGGCCCTGCCAGTCGATATCTTCCAGCAGGCGGCTTGCGCCATAGCCGCCGCGAACGGGGAGAACGATAATATCCGCGCCTTCGAGCGCGACCAGGGCGTTAAGGTCATGAAGACGTTCGCTTTCCTGACCCGCAAAGCGTTGGTCGCGGCGGGTAATGACACCACGGTTATCCACCTGATGTCCCTGTAACTCCAGCCGTTGAACCCCAAGCGCTGCCGCCTGCTGATTAATGCAGTAACCGGAGGGCGCAATCAAATGAAACCTCGACATGGCAATTCCTTGCTGACATCTAATTGGAAACGGTTATCATGCCGCTAACCCTGTTTGTTGTCATCCATAGTGATGCGTTCACCAAAGAAGGATTGCGTGTGAAATTGAGATGGTTTGCTTTTTTAATTGTGCTTCTGGCGGGTTGTAGCTCGAAACGCACGGACTACCGTAACCCGGACTGGAACCCGGAAGTCCCGGTAAAACGGGCCATGCAGTGGATGCCAGTCAGTGAAAAAGCGGGGGCGGCGTGGGGCGTCAGTCCGCGTCTGATTACCGCGATGATTGCGGTTGAGTCAGGCGGCAACCCCAACCTTGTCAGTAAATCAAACGCCGTTGGGCTGATGCAGTTAAAAGCTTCCACCTCCGGGCGCGAAGTGTATCGCTATATGGGCTGGAGCGGTGAACCTACAACCAGCGAGCTGAAAAACCCGGAGCGCAATATCTCCATGGGGGCAGCGTATTTGAGCATTATGGAGCACGGTGTACTGGCGGGAATAAAAGATCCGCAAGTGATGCAATATGCGTTGGTGGTCTCCTATGTGAACGGCGCAGGCGCGCTGCTGCGGACATTCTCATCCGACCGGAAAAAAGCGATCGACAAGATTAACGACCTGAGCGCTGACGGCTTTTTTGAACACGTGGTAGAAAACCACCCGGCACCACAGGCGCCGCGCTACATCTGGAAAGTACAGAAAGCGATGAACGCCATGTAAACGCCATATCAATATGAAAAGACCCGCCTGGATAAGCGGGTCTTTTTTTTAGCGTACGCGGCTGGCGCGTTCGCGGGCCTCGCGTTCGAGCGCAAAAATAATACGCTGGAGTTCACGCTCAACGCCGGGGCTGACGTTAAGAAAGCGAAAACTCAGACGCGGCGTGGTAATGGTTTCGTTTTTGCCGTCTACCACTTTTCGCTCACCGATGGCGATAAGCTGTGCGTCAAAATAGAACTGTCCCCATGAGGCCATATCGAGCTCTATCTGGGAAAAGCGCATACCTGCCTGCAATCCTTCCGGAACAGTGCCATCCAGTAACGCGCCCATACCGCCGAGTGAAAGGTCGAACAGGCGGAAACGCAGCTCCGTCTTCTTGTCCGGCATTTTGGCTTTACAGAAATAGGCGGGGTGCAGCGGGGCGTTGATGCGAAAGTATTCGCGACGCTGAATGAAATAGAGGCTTTCTGGCAGTTCAGAAATGAAAGCGGGCAAAGCCTGATAATCGCCGCTGTGCAGTGTGGGAAGGGTAAATTCGACTTTGGCACCCTGGGTTTCGGCGGTGATGGTCACTTTTGTGGCGCGCTGCACTGCTGTGTTATCAAACTCCTGACTACCAAAGTCCATGATCAGTTCTTCGGGGTTCACTTCGAGGATCTTACTGATGAATTGCCCGCTCGACCACGCAATGCACACAGGTACCTGGCTCTTTTGCAAATCACGCAAGACGCCGAGTACGGCTAATGGACTATTTTTCAGGAACTGCTCACTGTACTTACTCACGCCGAAAGGCTCCTTGATCACTGACAGACAGTCTTGATGCACTATCGGCAATTCCGGAGAATTCTTAATACAAATTCATAAAAATTTTCTGAGGAATTGCAATTAAGTCCGTGAGATGAAAATGCTTTTCACGCTATCGCCTATACTCTAGTCAACGTGCGGGAATTATGCACGATACGTACATATGACGTTGTAGCAGGAGAAAAGTAAATGGGCATCATCGCGTGGATTGTTTTTGGTCTGATTGCAGGGGTCATCGCAAAATTAATCATGCCAGGCCGGGATGGCGGCGGATTCATTTTGACCTGTCTACTTGGGATAGTGGGGGCGGTAGTCGGTGGTTGGCTGGCGACCCGCTTTAATTTTGGCGGCGATGTAACGGGTTTCAACCTTCATAGCTTCCTGGTTGCGGTGGTGGGTGCCATCATTGTACTGGCTGTCTTTAGGCTGTTACGGCGGGGTTAATTGTTTCCGTAAATGAATAAGGCCGGTGAGTTTGTTCACCGGCCTTTTCTTTTATTATGCTTTTATTGTGTTACTGTGCCGCCGCTTTTTGCGGTTCGGCTGCCGTCTGGGTAACCGGCTGACTGGCAGGCAGACTGTCACAAGGCTGCTCTTTCGGACAGACCAGATCGAGCATTTTCAGCGTCACGCCGTTTGTCCAGCCGAAACCATCCTGCAACGGGTATTCTCCGCCGCCGCCACCTGTCCCGGTGCTGCTGACATCATACTTCTCAACCAGCTTTTTCTCTCGGTCATAGGTATGTTGCACGTTTGACAGGAAGCGCCAGGTGACATCCATCGACAGTTTTTTCTGGTCGTAGTTTTGCAAACCGGCGACCGCCACCCATTGCAGGGGCGCCCAGCCATTCGGTGCATCCCATTGTTGACCACTGTTGACGGTGGTTGTGGAGATCCCGCCGGGTTTCAACAGCCGCGACTGCGTGGCTGCCGCTACTTTCGTCGCGCGATCTTTTGCCGCCGCATTCACATACAGTGGGAAGAGGGCGGCCGCCGTCAACTGATTACGAACCTTTTTGGTTTTCAGGTCGTAATCGGCATACCAGCCCTCTTTATCATTCCACAGGTTGGCTTCGATGGCTTTCTGGCGGGCCGAGGCCAGCGCTTCATACTGGCTCGCTTTGGCGCTGTCGCCGGATGCCTGGCTGGCGCGGGCGATCATTTTTTCCAGCTTGAACATCAGCGCATTCAAATCCACCGGTACGATGCTGGTGGTGCGGATAGTCCCCAGTTGTTCGGGGTTATCCATCCAGCGTGAACTGAAATCCCAGCCCGATGCCGCAGCGGAGCGCAGATCCCGGTAGATCTCTGTTGCCGGACGATTGGGGTTGTTCTTCGCGGTGGTAACGTCATCCAGCCAGGATTCCGGGCGCGGAGTGTCTTTATCATCCCAGTAGCGGTTCAGCACCGAACCGTCATCAAGCTTAACGACCCGCTTGCTGGCCTGACCGTTTTGCAGCCCCTCCAGCCCGTCCATCCAGTAGTGGTACTCTTTTTCCATCTCTGGCAGGTAGGTCTTGAGCACGTCATCACCATCATGGGATGCCAGTAATTCAACCATAAATGCAAAGAACGGCGGTTGGGAGCGGCTCAGATAGTAACTACGGTTGCCGTTGGGAATGTGGCCCCAGGTATCAATTTCATAGGCGAAGTTAGCCACCATATCTTCAATTTTGTCCCAGTGTCCGCTCTCCGCCAGGCCCAGCATGGTGAAATAACTGTCCCAGTAGTAGACCTCGCGAAAACGGCCTCCCGGCACCACATAAGGTTTCGGCAGGGGGAGGAGAGAGTCCCACTTACCGGCTTTGTCCGTCGTGCGCGTCAGCACGGGCCACAGGCCATCAATATGCTCACGCAGGTTTTGCCCTTCCGGGGGAACATACTTTTCCCCTTCTTTTGGCAGATCAAAGTTGACGTTAACAAAGTGGCGAAGATCAAAGCTGGTCTGGTTTCGCTGCATACGGTAATCCGCAAGGATCATCAAGGGGTCACCCTTGGGAACGGCATCGGCGAAGGTTTTTTGATCGGGAAAGAGTTTGGCGCTTTGCACATCGCTAAACAAAAGGCCGAGCAGGATATCCGGCGACTGTGGGGTGTTGGGCGCATCTGCCGCCAGAGCCGACGGGATAAGTGAAAGCAGGGCGCCACCCAGTGCGATATGCATAGCAAGATACAAGGTGCGCTGACGGCGCAAATCTGGTCTTGTCATTAAATGTTCTCCTTAGCGGGTGAAAAGCGAGGCCGCAGTAGCCAACCTTGTGAAAACCTTAGTCGAATATCAGCCGAACGGCGTGCCCTGTGTGGCATTTTCCGCCCTTCCAGACAATTTACCTTGCTGCCCATCCCTATAAGTAAAAATTATGCCTTAATAGCTCTTTGCACGCATTTTGATCATTTCTTTAACTCAAATTAGGTAGAAAACAGGTATTTCCGCAAATAAATAAGATTTCCGTCAAATAAAATAACGGTGATTGATCAGTTTTTCTTATTGAAAGCGAATTGTCATATTTGTTTTGCATCAAATAAGCTGAATTGATTCATTTACTGGCCGTTCACATTGAGTTAGCGATGCTAATTAGTGTCGCACTGAAAACAATTTATTTAGCGGGGATGAAATATTTTCGCAGTTGATTATTTCGCTATGGTCAGACCAGGTGAATAATATTCACTTTGCACGGTTTTGATATTTCACTTTATCGACCTGACGGGTCTTGACTTATCAGGCGTCATTCAATATTCCGCACAGTAAATGTGGCTTTTTGGCTACTAATAATGAGGGGTTAAATATGCAAAATTAGCTTTTTAGGATTTATCTGATAACAGGGCGGGTGTGATATGTTCTCACTGCGCTTTGATGGATAAAATCATTAAATACAGTGGGTTGATCTTCATTTGAAGGGGATCTAAGCTCTGCCTGGCTATGATTTCTACTATCAGAATACCTAAGTGAAATTATTTCTTGAGAATTATCTTAATTTAGATAAATTTTAAATATTCATTTTTCATTAAGGCTGAGATGATATTGAATTGTATCGTCTCGTCTGTAAAATTTAGACACGATTATCATTGATGAAGTCATATTTCGCTGCCTTGCTGGTGCAACGGCTCGTGCGGTAGCTATGCCTTTAATTCATTATTTGATCGGTTTGCAGGGTAAGGGAGAGACTTATTTTGAAAGAATGAAAAAGTTCTTTCCTAAACGTTCCAGTTCCACACAGTAATATATTTGCAATGGAAATCACCGTTATGAAAATGCGAAATGTATTAGCCCTTCTGTTTGTTTTTGCACTCTCCGCATGTAAAGCACCACCGCCGGCGACGCCCACAGACGACACGATTGTGACCAGCGAGGTGAATGGCACCACGCTTACCCACCGCTATGCGGTAAAACCACCGAAAGAGTTTCAACCCATCAAAGAGAACTACCGTGCACTCTATCCTGCGTCGCTGATGAGCACGCCGGATTACGGCGGTAAAATGATCCGTCAACTGCAAACCGGTAAAACCTACGTTGTACTGGGCCAGGTTGAACACTTCTGGATGGCTCTGGCCGATGAAGGTCAGGAAGAGTTGATTGGTTATGTCCCGATGCGTGCTGTGGTGAAAAGCGAGTTGTACGACGAAACGGTACGCAAGCAAACCCCGCGCCTGAGAACCCGCCAGAAACAGACCTGCGTGTCGGTTGATGGTAGCAGCAAAGCGTGTAAAAACAGCAACTCAGGTACTTGGATTCTTAACTAATTCGCCATCATGAGCGATGGATATGAAAACTAACTTCGTGGTACGCCAGCTCATCCTGGCGTTTTTCCTTACGCTGACCACCCTGGTCAGCGGTTGTGGATCGACTTCACATAGCGTACCTGCCAGTTACACCCTTCAATTCCAGGCGCACCCGCAGGTCAACGCATCCGCGCCGCTCAAAGTCAGGGTTTTGCTGTTGAAATCCGACGCGACATTTATGTCCGCCGATTTCTGGTCGCTACAAAACAATGCGGGAAACACCCTTGGGGGTAACCTGCTCAACAGCGATGAGTTCTTCTTACTGCCCGGTCAACTGACAAAAACACTCACCGGCCAGGCTACCCCGGAAGCACGCTATATCGGCGTGATGGCGGAGTATCAGGCGCTGGATGGCAAAAAATGGCGGATCTCCATTCCGCTTCCCGTGCAGGGTGAAAGTCGCTTTTATGAATTCTGGAAATGGTCGTCTGACTCACTTGAAGCCAGCGTTTTTCTCGACGTGAACGGGATCCGCGTCGTTTCCAGATAGCGCCCAGTCTTAACAGGAAAACAGCATGAACAAAGCAGAAAAGGTCGTCTGGACCGAGGGTATGTTTCTGCGTCCTCATCATTTTCAACGTGCGGAAAGCCACCTGCATAGCCACATTCGTGAATGGGGGGCGTTACAACGGCCCTGGCTATGGGGCTTTCTGGACCTTGAACTGGATGACGCAATGTTGCGCCAGGGCTGTATCGCGCTGAGTTATGCCAGCGGTCTGCTACCGGATGGCACCTTTTTTTCCTTTCACGACCCGCGCCATGCGCCCGCGCCATTAGCCATTGGGGATAACGTGACCAATGAGCGCGTCGTGCTGGCCTTACCTGCCCGCCGGGGTGGGCGTGAAGAGGTTATCTTCAGCGAAGATAAAGAGTCACTGGCCCGCTACGTGGCCTGGGAAGCCGAAGTGGATGATGACAACGCCATTTCCGTTGGTCCGGCGGCCGTGCAGTTTGGTCGTTTACGCCTGAAACTGATGCTGGAAAAAGATCTGACCGCCGAGTGGACGGCGATGGGTGTGGTTCAGATACTGGAAAAGCGAAACGATAATCACATTCGTCATGATTCGGCCTATATTCCGCCGATGCTCAACGCCACCAACAGCGCGCCGCTGTACGCGATGATCAACGACCTGCAAAGCCTGCTCTCCCAGCGTAGCCAGCAGTTTGCCCAGCGTCTGCGCCAGCCTGGCCGCTTCAATACCACGGAGATGGTCGAATTCTCTCTGCTGGCGTTGATCAATCACCACGTCGGCTTGATTTCGCATCTGAAAACCTTGCCGCTGCTGCACCCGGAAGAGCTGTGGCGCGAATGGCTGGCCTTTGCCACCGAATTAACCACCTGGACATCCGCGCGTGCGCCGGAAGAGGTACTACCGGTTTATGACCACGACAACCTCGCTGGCTGCTTTAGCCGTCTGGTGCTGATGTTACGTCAGGGGCTGTCGCTGGTGCTGGAAGAGCATGCCATTCAACTGCCGCTTACCGAACGCACCCACGGCCTCAATGTCGCGACGCTGCCGTCCACCAGCATGGCGCGGGAGTTTGGTTTTGTCCTGGCGGTGAAAGCCAATGTGCCAGGCGAGATGCTGCAAACCCATTTCCCGGCGCAGATGAAAGTCGCCCCGGTCACCAAAATCCGCGATCTGGTGCAACTCCAGCTTCCCGGTATGAAGCTGCGGGCAATGCCCGTCGCGCCGCCGCAAATTCCCTGGCATGCGGGCTACAACTACTTCGAACTGGAAAAAGGGGGCGAGCTGTGGAGCGAAATGGAGAAATCCGGCGCCTTTGCGCTGCATCTGGCAGGTGAATTTCCAGGACTGGACATGGAATTTTGGGCCGTCCGTAGCCCGAAAGATTAATAGCGAGCGCAAGATATGCAGGAACAACACGCTAACGGCCGTGATGCCGATGTTGCGGGCGCGGGGGGTAACAACCCTCTGGTGACCGCCGCTAACCCGCTGCTTAACGCGATACCGCAGATTCGCCACTCTGTTTCACACGACGACCAGGCCGGTCTGCGCCAGCAACTGATTGATGAAATTCGCCGTTTTGAAGTGCGCTGCCAGCAATCGGGTCTTGCGTATGAAGTGATTGTCGGGGCGCGTTATTGCCTGTGTACCGCGCTGGATGAAGCGGCGGCGCTGACCCCCTGGGGAAGCCGTGGCGTCTGGTCCGGCAGCGGCCTGCTGGTGACCTTTCACAACGAAACCTGGGGTGGCGAGAAATTTTTCCAGTTGCTGGCGCGCCTGTCGCAAAACCCGCGTGAGCATATCGTCCTGCTGGAGCTGATTAATTTTTGCCTGTTGCTGGGCTTCGAAGGTCGCTATCGGGTCATGGACAATGGCCGAACCCAGCTTGAAACCATCAAGCAGCGTTTGTGGCAGATGATTCGCGGCGTACGGGGAAATTATCCGCCGCCGTTGTCGCCGCATCCGGAAGATCAGCCGGTGCTGCGCAAACTCTGGCGCCCAATGATCCCGCTGTGGGCCTGTGTGGCGCTGGCCGGGTTTCTTGCCTGCCTGTTTTATATCGTTCTTAACTGGCGACTTGGCGATAACACGAACCCGGTACTGGCAAAAATTTACCAGACCACATTGCCAGAAGCGTCCATTGCCCAACCTGCGCCATCGTTGCCGCCTGTGCTTAACCTGCGCGGCTTCCTGAAACCGGAGATCGACGCCGGGCTAGTCGCGGTGCGCGATGAAACGGATCGCAGCGTTGTCACCCTAAAAGGCGACGGGCTGTTTGCGTCGGGGTCAACGGTGGCACGTGAAAACTACGCGCCGGTGATTGACCGCGTCGCGCAGGCCATGAACAACGTCAGCGGCAAAATTCTGGTGGTGGGCTACAGCGATAACGTGCCGATCCGCAGCGCACGCTTTGCTTCCAACTATGAACTGTCCCTCGAACGCGCGCGCTCTGTACAGTCGCTGTTGCAAAAACATTTAAGTCAGCCGGATCGCGTGAAAGCGGAAGGGCGGGGTGAAATGAACCCCATCGCGCCGAACAATACGGCGGAAAACCGCGCCCGCAACCGCCGCGTGGAGATAACGTTACTGGTTTCGCCGGGTAATACGGCTGCCGAACTGAACGGATTGCCACAAGGAAACTAAGGATGAATAGTCTGCTTTCAATTCTGACGAACCGCATATTGTGGGGTTTTCTTGGGATGACAGCGCTGGCAGCGGTGATATGGATGATAGGTCCGCTGCTCTCTGTCGTTGATTCACGCCCGCTGGAATCTGAACAAAACCGAATTATCACCATCGCGGTGATGTATTTCATCTGGGTGCAAAGCCACATTATTCCGCGTCTTTACAACGCGTGGCTGAACCGCAAACTGATGGACAACCTGAAAAGTGACAATGCGCCGAAAGAGACGGCGGATCACAAACGGTTGAACAGCGAAGAGCAAATCCTCGCTGACCGTTTTGAAGAAGCGTCTCAGGTGCTGAAAAAAGCGCATTTCAACCAGCCTGGTCAGCGTGGCGGGCAATGGACCCAGCGTTTCAGCACGCAGTACCTGTATCAGTTGCCCTGGTATGTCGTCATTGGTGCGCCGGGCGCCGGGAAAACCACCGCGCTGGTCAACTCCGGGCTGCAATTTCCGCTGGCCGACAAATTTGGCAAAACGGCGCTGCGTGGGATTGGCGGTACGCGCAACTGTGACTGGTGGTTTACCAATGAAGCAGTTCTGCTGGACACAGCCGGGCGTTACAGCACCCAGGAGAGCGAGCAGGCGCAGGATGCCAGCGAATGGCTGAAATTCCTCGGCCTGCTGCAAAAATACCGTCGCCGTCAGCCCATCAACGGGGTGATTGTCACCGTGAGCGTAGCCGACCTGCTCACCCAGTCAGGCGATGCCTCACGCGAACAGGCGCTTAATTTACGCAAACGCCTGACTGAACTGCATGAACAACTGGGCATCCGTTTTCCGGTCTATGTGCTGGTGACGAAAGCGGATCTCCTGAAAGGCTTTCGTGCCTATTTTGCCGGGTTCGATAAAGCCCAGCGTGACCAGATCTGGGGTTTTACCTTCCCCTGGCAGGAGGGCAAGCAGGCCGATTTTGACCTGATGGGGCGTTTTACCCAGGAGTACGCGTTACTGCAACAGCGCCTCGATGCGGCCTTACCGGATATTTTGCTGCACGAGAGCGATCCGAAAGCGAGAGCCGAAAGCTACCTGTTCCCCCAGGAGTTTGCCGCGCTGCGTCCGCTACTGGCCGATTATCTGCAAACGCTGTTTGCCCGCTCGAACTTTGAAACCGAATTTTCACCGCGCGGCATCTATCTGGCGAGCGGTACCCAGGAAGGGTTGCCGTTTGACCGGGTGATGGGAGAACTGGGACGTTCACTCTCGCTTCCTCGTGGTAATACCGGTGACAGTTGGGATAGCGTCAGCAAAGAGGAGCCGGTACCCGGCGGTAAAGGACAAAGCTTCTTTATCAAAAATCTGCTGCAAAACGTTATTTTTCAGGAAGCCGGTATTGCCGGGCAGAATCGCTGGTGGGAAATGCGCAACCGGGCGGTCATGTGGGCCGGTTATGCCGCGCTGCTGGTTCTGCTGGTGGTGATTAGCGGTCTGTGGCTGACAAGTTACAGCAACAACAAAACCTATCTGCAGGAAGTTGAAGCCAAAGTGCCTGGTATCAGCCAGGAGATTAAAGCGCTGCGCGAGCGTCCGCAAGGCGATGTCTTTGCCTTACTGCCGCTGCTAAACAGCCTCGCGGCGCTGCCGCAAAGTGAGGACTTCGATGTTAACAGCCCGCCACTGACCCGCCGTATGGGGCTGTATCGTGGCTATGACGTCTCTGACGCATCGCAGGCGTTGTACCAAAAAGCGTTGCAGGAGCTGCTGTTACCGGATGTGGCGTCACGCATCACCACCTGGCTGCGAAATGATAACGGCAGCGATGTGGAATACAGCTACGAAGCGTTAAAAGCGTATCAGATGCTCTACCAGCCGAAACATTATGATGGCAAGTTCCTGCATCAGTGGGTCATGCTCAACCTGGAGCGTAACCTGCCGCAGAACATGACGCAGGCCCAGCTTCGTCGTCTGGAATGGCATTTGACCCAACTGCTGGAGCCGCAAATTCAGTCCTCGCCGTTTGCCAAAGATGAAGCACTGATTGCCAGGGAGCAGGCGTTAATCAACCAGCAACCGCTCGCGGCGCGCGTCTACGGACGCCTGAAACGTCTGCTCGCGGCGGATGAAAACCTCAAGCCGGTTTCGCTGGCCTCGCTGGGTGGCCCGCAAAGTGAGCTGGTGTTCTCGCGCAAGAGCGGTAAGTCGCTCAATGACGGTATCCCCGGTTTATATACCCCGGACGGTTACTGGCAGCATTTCGATAAGCAGATTGGCACTGTGACCAACGCGCTGCATACCGATGATGCCTGGGTACTTGGTTCCACCGTCAAACAAGAAGATCAGCAGCAGACGGATAACGCGGTACGTCAGCTTTACGCGCGGGATTTTATCAGCCAGTGGGACAGCTTCCTGAGTGATATCGCGCTCAACAACAGTGCCAATCTTTCACAGCGTATTAATACAGCACGGCTGCTCTCGGGCAACAGTTCGCCGCTGCGCCAGTTGGTGGTCAACTTAAGCCAGGTATTGACGCTGACCCGTGACACCCCGGAAGAGGGCGAAAAAAAGCCGGAGGAGGGCAACAGCACCAGCCGCACACTCAACGTGCTGTTTGGCAATCGTGATAACGCGAACGCTGCGCCCGCCGCCGCGACGGCGCAGACGCCGGAACAGCGGGTAACGGAACACTACGCGCCGATTATCGAACTGGCTCAGCCGCTGGAAAAAGGCGGCAAAACCATCGTGTTTGATGATTTTTTAAAGCAGGTTGATGAACTTTATCGCTATCTGACAGCGGTACAGGATGCGGCCAACAGCGGCATGCCTGCCCCCGGCGGTGAAGCCATCAGTCGCCTGCAGGCCAGCGCAGGGCGTCTGCCCGGCGGGTTGCAGTCCATGTTCAGCAATATGGCGGTGGGCGCCAGCAGCGATACGCAAAGCCGCGAGCTGGAAAATGTCCGCAAGCGCATCAGTGTCGAAGTGGGCGGTTTTTGCCGCCAGGCCATCGCCGGTCGTTACCCGCTGGTTCGTAACGCCAGCAGTGAAGTGACGCCAGACGATCTGGCGCGCATGTTTGCCCCGGGCACCGGCCTGATGGACAGTTTCTTTCGTGACAACCTGACCAGCAAAGTGGATACCACCCAGTCACCCTGGCGCTTTATGCCGGGCATTGATGGTAAGACCTTGCCAGGAAGCGAAGGATTACTGGCGCCGTTTCAACAGGCGCAATCTATTCGTGATGCGTTTTTTGCCGGGGGAAGCACGACGCCCTCTTATCGTGTGACGGTGCGTACCGTGAGCATGGACAACGCGATTTTGAACCTCACGCTGGATGTGGATGGGCAGATTCTCCGTTACAGCCACGGTCCACAGGCGGTGCAACTGGTGAACTGGCCAGGGCCGGGAGGAACCAACCAGGTACGGATGCAGCTTGGGCTGACGAACGGCACCACCTCGACGCTGGTGACCAATGGAGCATGGGCGCTGAACCGCTTTGTTGACAAGGCGCGTGTGACACCGGGCAGCAGTAGCCTGAGCCGCCAGGCAACCTACAACGTTGATGGACACCAGGTCACGCTTGAGTTCATCCCTGGCAGCATTCGCAACCCGTTTCAGCTTCCCCGTTTCGCATGCCCTTAACCGCAAGGAAAGTCGAATGACTACGACGAGTGCAATTAGCTGGTATGGAAAATTGCCCAGTGCCGGCGACTTCTTACAGCGACGTTTCCCGGACGCGCTCCAGCGTCAATGGTCCCACTGGTTTCAGGTGGGGCTACTAAACTGGCAAAAAGAGCAAGAGCGTGCGGCGGACAGGCAATTCGGCAATGCGCCGATATGGAATTTTGTCGTGCCGCCAATGTTAGGTGGTCAGCAGGTGCAGATGGGCTGTCTGTTACCCGGTCGCGACAGCGTCGGGCGGCAATATCCGCTGTGCGCACTGCTGGCGATAAACCCGCTGGAGTGGTCTCCACGCCAACTGGCGCAGTCGGGGGACTGGTATGAGCAACTGGGGCGAACCCTGCTGCATGCGATCCGCAACAGTTACTCCGCCGAACAACTTGATCAGGCGCTGCTGTCGATTCCCACGCCGCAGCCCGTGGTAGAAGAAAACCGCTCGGAAATCCTCGATGTTATCGGTTACGAAGGCGACGCGGCGCCGACGTTGAGCTGGCGTCAGGCAGCGGAATGTTTTGACCCGCTGCGCCAGACCAGTTTCTGGTGGACCAACCGTAGCGATGGCTATCCGCTCTATACGCATGTGCACAGCGGCAATTTTACCGGGCAGCTTTTTACCATGCTGTTCGATCCGGCCGGCGGTGCACGACCGGGGCGCCATGGTCTTTATCCTCCGATGTTTGATTAAGCGAATCTGTGTATGACTCTTGAAACCTTACTTGAACCCATCAGCCCGACGCAGCCCTGTGGTGAAAACCTGGAGTATGACGCTGAGTTTCAGGCGCTGGAACAGGCAAGCCAGGGCAAAGCGGAACAGCAATTTGGTGACACCATTATTCCCGCAGAGCCGGCAGACTGGACGCGTGTTGAAAAGCTGGCCACCGCGCTGCTGTCACGCACCAAAGATCTGCGCGTCATGCTGGCGCTGACCCATGCCTGGACGCGTCGCCGTGGTCTGGAAGGGTATGCAGACGGGCTTTCACTTATCGGCCAGGCACTGGCCCTCTACTGGGATGATCTGTGGCCCGCGTTGACAGAAAACGGTGAAGAAGATCCGTTTTACCGTATTAACGCGCTGGCAGAACTCAGTGATAAATCCACACTCACCGCCACACTGCGCCAGTCCATTTTACTGCGTAGCAATGGCGATGAGCTGACAGTCCGCGACGCTCAGGCGCTACTGGACGGCAGCAAAACAGAGTGCCCCAATTTTCCGGGCGGACGCGTACGGCTGGTTGACGAACTGGCGCGCGCCGGAAAAGAGGCCACCAGCGTCATGATGCAAATCGAAGGACGGTTGCTCACCATCCGTAGCTGGCTGGTGGAACGTCTTGGGGAGAGTGGTGCGCCGGAAATGGAACAACTCATTAAGACCGCAACCTTGATTAACCGCGCAGGTCGCGCAGGCGACGAGGCGCAGCCCGACGAGACAGCAACAACTTCTATTCCTCAGGCGACGGCGACGGCACCCGCCGCAGCGCCTGTCAATCATACGGACTGGCGGAGCGTGCAGCTTAACAGTCGCGCCGATGCGCAACTGATGCTGGAAAAAGTGAAGCTCTATTTTGCTCAGCATGAGCCAAGCCATCCCGCCCCGCTGATGATTGACCGCGTACAGCGGCTGATCGAACTGGATTTTATGGCGATCGTTCGCGATCTGGCGCCGGATGGCGTGCAGCAACTGGAAAACATATTTGGGCGTCACCCATAACCTTTGACGACAGGGTGAAACAATCCCGATAGCGTCACCGCGCATCTTCGATGGAGAACATCATGGCAACGAGTAACAGTGGACAAAAATTTATCGCGCGTAACCGCGCGCCACGCGTTCAGATTGAATACGACGTGGAAGTGTATGGCGCGGAGCGCAAAATTCAGCTTCCGTTTGTGATGGGGGTGATGGCCGACCTGGTGGGTAAACCGGTTGAGAATCTGCCTTCTGTTGACGAACGTAAGTTCCTTGATATCGATATCGACAACTTCGATGAACGCATGAAAGCGCTGAAACCGCGCGTGGCTTTCCAGGTGGACAACACGCTGACCGGGGAAGGCAAATTGAACGTCGATCTGACCTTCGACAGCATGGAAGATTTCCTGCCGGATGCGGTGGCACGCAAAGTCGAGCCGCTGAATTCGCTGCTCGAAGCCCGTACTCAGCTCTCCAACCTGCTGACCTATATGGACGGTAAAAACGGCGCGGAAGAGCTGATTGCTAAAATCCTGAAAGATCCGACACTGTTGAAATCGCTGAGCCAGATGCCGGACAACCGCGATAGCACGTCAGGTAAAGAGGAGTAAATCATGAGCAATGTAACCCAACAGCAAGACTTGCCGCAGGGCGAAACATTCAGCCAGGACGAGTTTAGCGCGCTGCTCAGCAAAGAGTTTCGCCCGAAAACGGAACAGGCGCGTTCTGCGGTCGAGTCTGCGGTACAGACGCTGGCCCAGCAGGCGCTGGCTAACACCGTCACCTTCTCCTCGGACACTTATCGCACGATTCAGAATCTGATTGCCGGTATTGATGAAAAACTCTCTCAACAGGTCAATGAGATCATTCACCACGAAGAGTTTCAGAAACTGGAAAGCGCCTGGCGTGGGCTGAGCTATCTGGTCAACAACACTGAAACCGACGAAATGCTGAAAATTCGCTTTATGAGCATTTCGAAGCCGGAACTGGGCCGCGTTCTGAAACGCTACAAAGGTGTCGGCTGGGACCAGAGCCCTATCTTCAAAAAAATCTACGAAGAAGAGTACGGTCAGTTCGGTGGCGAACCCTTTGGCTGCCTGGTTGGCGACTACTATTTCGATCACAGTCCGCAGGATGTGGAACTGCTGGGCGAAATGGCGCGTATCGGCGCGGCGGCGCACTGTCCGTTTATTACCGGTACCGCACCGAGTGTGATGCAGATGGAATCCTGGCAGGAGTTGGCGAACCCGCGCGACCTGACCAAAATTTTCCAGAACACCGAGTACGCCGCCTGGCGTTCGCTGCGTGAATCGGAAGACTCCCGCTACCTGGGGCTGGTGATGCCGCGCTTCCTGTCACGCCTGCCGTACGGTATTCGCACTAACCCGGTTGATAGCTTCGACTTTGAAGAAGAGACCGATGGCGCTAACCACAGCAACTACTCGTGGGCGAACGCGGCGTATGCGATGGCGACGAACATCAACCGCTCCTTCAAAGAGTATGGCTGGTGTACCTCGATTCGCGGTGTCGAATCCGGCGGGGCGGTGGAAAACCTGCCATGCCACACCTTCCCGAGCGATGACGGCGGCGTGGACATGAAGTGCCCGACTGAAATCGCCATCAGCGACCGTCGTGAAGCCGAGCTGGCGAAAAATGGCTTTATGCCGCTGATTCACCGCAAAAACTCTGACTTTGCCGCCTTTATCGGTGCCCAGTCGCTGCAAAAACCGACGGAATACCATGACGCCGATGCGACCGCAAACGCGCGTCTGGCCTCCCGTTTGCCGTACCTCTTCGCCTGCTGCCGTTTTGCGCACTATCTCAAGTGCATTGTGCGCGACAAAATCGGCTCTTTCCGCGAGCGTGATGAAATGGAGCGCTGGCTGAACGACTGGGTAATGAACTATGTCGATGGCGACCCGGCAAACTCCTCTCAGGAGACCAAAGCGCGCAAACCGCTGGCCGCCGCCGAAGTGCAGGTGCAGGAGATTGAAGATAACCCCGGTTACTACACCGCGAAATTCTTCCTGCGTCCGCATTATCAACTGGAAGGACTGACTGTCTCACTGCGTCTGGTATCAAAACTGCCGTCGCTGAAAACCAAAGAGGCATAAGAGCGGAGACGCCGCAGGCTGGCCGTGAACATGCCTGCGGCACCGTGCATCATACATACTGTTTCATCCATTGGTTAGCAAGGAGCACACCATTATGTCTGGTTCACCCGTTCAGATAGCGGAGGGGATGTTAAAGATTTTAAATCCCGAGAAGCAAAGCGCAGCGGATATCGTCTTGCAGGCGGCCATCGATAGCTTTGTCTCTTTACCACAGGATATGTGGACCCTGGCAAAGGACATGTTTGATACCGAGAACAGTGGCCTCAATGAGAGGGAGCGCATTCGCCTGGGCGAGCTAACGAAACGTGGGGTGACGTCCAAAGACTTCTGGCAACTTATCTATATTGTCATCAATCGCTATGTCCACGGCTTAAATCACGAGCAGTTGGAAAAAATAATGCTAAAAGTGGCTGGCTCTCAATTAGGTAAGTTGGCCTTTAAAACGGTTTTTGCCAGTGAACTGGCCTCCTGGTTCGGCACATACATCATCCCGCGCTTTTTACTTTCTGCCAAAATAACCGGTGTGCTGGGTGTCGGGGCCATGATTTCACGGTCCATTTATAGTTCACGGGATCTGAAAGAGCTTAATGAATCTATTTACTATGCCTTGCGCGAGGCGGGCGATCTGGATTTGCTTTATTTTATGGTAGAGGACGTACTGGAACCGTGGATTGAGGCGATTAATTATCTCAGTACCAACAGAATGTTCACCGAGCAGATCATTGACCATTTTGTTGCCAGGGCGCCAAAGGCGTAAAGAATACAGCAAACGGTATTTTCATCCTTATGCCTCAGGCACCGCAGGAGCAGGGTGGTTGGTCCTTAACGATGAGTGAGTTTATTCTTATAAATCCTGCGAACAAGAAAAAACAAACCGCAGACAACCAGGAGAAACAGCACTTTTCCTGTTAATGCGCCGGTGGAGTAGGGATTGAGCGATTCATATTTAAGAACCAACCAGAGCGATTGAATGATATCCACAAGGGTATACACTCCGGCAAGCAGTAAAATAAACATTGCAGTCAGCGCGAGGAATTTTTTCATTTTCAATCCTTAAATTTGAAAGGGCAGGGAGTGAAAGAATAATAGCATGTCATTCGATGTAGTAAAAACCAGTGTATAATATGAAAAGTGTTATTCGGACTCATGCGATGCTGTTGCCATAGAAGTACTTTTCAAAAACAATAATCATCATTAACGAAAAACAGACAGTATGGTTATTGATATGTTTTTTAAGGACGACGGTCATATTTCCCCCGGTTGCGCTGCGCTTACCGGGGCTACATAAGGAACAGGTTCGGTGAGGTTTGCCGCATCCGGGAACAGGGAGCTGGATATGAAAAAACGTTACATCGCACTTAGCCTGCTGTGTTGTTTCGCGACGGGACTGGCAAACGCTGAGACCTATGAATACCCGCGAGCAGAGCCGCTACCCCAGGATGACACCGCGAATTTTCTGCGAGATACCGGGTTATTGACAGGGTTTGACGTCAATATGAGCAGTGAGCGTTTTGCGCAAGCCTGGTTCTCGAAAACCAACGAACGGGAGCGGATCAAGGCTGAAATGTATTTTCTTGGCGTGATGGATGCGACGGAAGGAAAAACCTGGTGCAGTTATCAACGGCTACTTCCCTCCTCAGCCCATGAAAATCTCTCTTCCCGTTTTGCGAATTTAACACCGCAGGAGCGTAAAACCCGGGCATCAACCCTTATTGTTGAATCACTGTCTGCTGTTTTTCCCTGCAAAAAAGAGCAGAAAAAATGAGCTTGTTTTATAAAACGTTAAAACAGCATCATTATTCTTTGGCGCGGCGTAAAGAACGCACGCGTAGCGATATATGTAGTGATATATCTGGAACTGCCCATCACAATAATGATATGTAAATAAACTATTCTCAGGCTACCCGGAAAACGGGTTCCGAGAATACAATATAATCTATTTTTAGAATTATTTTATTAGACAATTCACAGCGTTAATCTTCGCGACCCTTGTTGTTCAGAGGGTGCAAAGCATATCCGTCAGGGTCATGATGGCGGATATGAGGGAGAGGTAAAATATGGACGGTTTTAGCTGGCCCCATATTTACCCATTAGTTCTATACCATCAGCGATGACTGGTATATACACGCTTTTTCGAAAGCAATAATCATCATTAACGAAGAGTAAATATTATGGCTATTGATATGTTTCTGAAGGTCGATGGCGTTACGGGTGAGTCGAAAGATTCTAACCACACCGGCTGGACTGATATTACTTCTTTTTCCTGGGGCGCTTCACAGCCAGGGAATATGAGCGTCGGCGGCGGCGGTGGTGCCGGTAAAGTTAATTTCAATGACCTGCATGTAAACGCATTAATTGACAAATCCACAACGGCAATCCTGAAACACTGCGCCAGCGGCAAGCACTTAACCAAAGTTGAGCTTTCTGTCTGCAAAGCGGGCGGTCAGCAGGTTGAATATGCGCGCATTACGCTGGAAGAAGTGTTAGTCACTTCCGTGCAATACACCGGTGCGGATAATGGCGACACCGTTGGCGTAACTTACGCATTCCAGGCTGCGAAAGTGAAACAGCAGTACTGGGAGCAATCTTCTTCTGGCGGTAAAGGCGCTGAAACCAGTGCCGGCTGGAATATCAAAGAAAACAAAGAAGCGTAAGGTCTTTTGCAGCGATCCCGAAAGGGATCGCTGAAAGCGTTAAGGGGAGTGTATGGCAAATTATCTCATCTCCATAAAGCGTCTCTGGCAAACTGACAGTTCAACGATCAGTACCTATGATATTTCCGGCAGTACGATAAGTGGTTATATCCTTGAACGCCCCGGACCTGATACGACGGAATCCGGGCTAAGAAAAAGGATTCCGGAAGGATCTTATAGATTGCAGTGGCATAATAGTAATATTCCCACTGTACAATCACATAATCCTGTTCCTTTGCTTTATAATTCATCCGTTCCAGTCTCACGTTATATCTTAATTCATAATGGAAATTACCCTGACAACACAGATGGCTGTTTGCTTATTGGCGGATCAAAAGGTGATAACTTTGTCGGCAACAGCGTAACGAAATTGAATGAGCTGAAAAATTTCCTGACGCAAGAAGGTATTGAGAATTTTACAGTAACGATTACATCATGTTATGTAAATTGCAGTAATTAGAAAGGGACGGGTCATGCTCAAGACATTTATTGTTATCAGCACGTTGTTTTTTGCTTCACTCTCCACAGCCGCAGAACAGACCCTTCACCAGGGTATTCTTCAGGTCTACTGGCTGCCCGTATGGAGCGACGATGGTCAGCGAAATACGCCAGAACTGAAATACCGTTATTTCGTCACTAAAGATGGCGACAATGTCGAGAAGGTCATCAACCTTAATGTTGACAAAAAAAACGCTGAACCTGAGCAACTCAAGCGTTACTTTCCCCATCTTCCATCTGAGTTTTTGACCTGGAAAGAGGGGCACATTGAGCGTGCTGGTGCTATTATGGTCGATAAACTTACCGGATCGACAGAGTGCGATCATCGTTACTTTACTGGCGAGTTGAAGCATTTCACACCTGCGGATAAAAACGCTGTTGATACCGATAAACTTGAAAAAAACACGGGTTGTGAAGCCTTCCCCTGGATGATGACCTATACCCTAAAATTAGGGGTAGAGAATAAGCACTTCAAGCAACAACCCGATGACGGGGCGAAAGATTTACAGCCTGTCACTCCCGGAACGCCACTGGTAAAAATAAAAACAATCAACGCTAACTGGATTCAGGTTGCGGTACGTGATGAAAATAAACCCGGTCTGCTGGGCGAGGCGCGGGGATATATTAAACTTAATGATTTACAACCCATTAATTAAGCCACTGAGGCTTCACTGGCATTTTTATTTTCCAGCACCAGCGTTATCAGAACTGACCCTTTTCGGAACGCTAATAACTCCAGCAGGAATACGCTATGCGATTCACAATAGTTACCAATAAACCCGGCCATCAACCTCCGCAAAGCCGCTGCGATTTTTATCCGCCGGGAGGCACCATTGGACGCGGAACGGACAATAACCTGGTGCTGCCGGACAATGAGCGTGCCATTTCGCGCCTGCAGGCGATCGTACATATCGCCGGGAACGGTGAATGCCGCATTACTAACCGTGGCAATGTGACCCGAGTCGTACTCAACGACATTCCGCTGGAGCGGGGCCGCCAGGTTGAACTGCAGGATGGCGATATCCTGGATATTGACGAATACCGCATTGAAGTGACCGATTTGATCCTGGACACCCAGCCAGTCAGCCGTATGGCGGCGAATGTGCAGGCAGGACTTACGCCCGATCCGGCCCCGGTGGAGAAAAAAGAGAACGCCACCACCGCCGTGCCAACGGAGATCTGGGACAGTCTGATGCAGGAGTTTTCCATCTCCGACAGCATCTCCAGTAACCGTGCGAAACCAGAGCTCCAGGCGCTCAATCCGTTTACCGCGCCGAAAGAGCCGGAACGCAACCCGGAAGACCCGCTGGCCTTATTGAGTAAAAACGAATCCGCTGCCGCGCCGCGTACCATCGACACGGACAAGCTGTTTAACGACGAACCGCTGTTCAAAAACGACAGCATTTTCGCCGATGTCACGCCGTCAACGCTGGTGCCGCCCGTAGAACCCACGGCTAAACAGGACGCACCCGCGCCGGATGAACTGGATCCGTTAGCTCTCTTTGGCGGTGCCGGGGCGAGCACGCAGCAGGCACGTGATGACGACCCGCTGGGGCTACTCAGTGGCGCCGTGCCGCTAAGCCATGTAGATGATGTTGCCCCGTCTGAGCCGAAGAAAGCGGAACCGTCCTGGCAGGCACCTGTCCCGCCGCAGCCTGAACCGGTGGTGCCGCATGACGATATCGTGCCGCACACCGAGCCAGAGGATGTGCAGCCGCTGTTTGTTGCGCCGGAACCCGTGGCGCCCGAAGCCAACAGCGAGATGCCGGAATATGTCCCCATCACGTTACCCACGCCGCAAACCGTACAGCGTGCCGCCGCCCAGACGCCAAAAGGCCGCTTGCGTATCGACCCGGTACAGAGCGAAAGCGCGCAATCTGCAACGACCAGCAGCGGTGAGAGCAGCGGTGATGTCCTTAAAGGCGAACTGCTGGATGCGCTGCTGGAAGGGATGGGACTCAGTGATATGCAGCCCACGCCGCAGTTTGATCGGGAAAACATGCGTCAGCTCGGACAGATGTTGAGCATGTTTTCGCAAGGGACAGTGGCGCTGTTGTCATCACGCTCAATCCTTAAACGTGGGGTAAAAGCGGACATGACGATGGTGCTTGATGACGCCAACAACCCGTTTAAATTGCTGCCTTCCGGCAAAACCGTGTTGATGCAGATGTTCGGTACCCGTATGCCCGGCTTTATGCCGCCGAAAAAGTCGGTGCGCGATGCGTTGATCGACTTACAGGCCCACCAGTTAGGGATGATCTCCGGCATTCGCGCCATTATCGCCGCCATGCTGCAATCCTTTAACCCGGAACTGCTGGAAGAGGACGCGAAACGCGACGGCGCCACTGCGCGTCTTGGCATGCTCTCCAATCGCAAAGCGGCGCTGTGGGACTATTTTGTGCGTTCTTACGCTGAAACGGCCGGTGAAATCGATGACGACTTCCACACGCTGTTTGGCGAGGCGTTCCTGCATGCCTACGACATGGAAGTAAACCAGTACAAAGATTCACAAAGCGCATCGGAAGAACAACAATGAATATCAGCACCGCCTCAATGTCCCGACAGGGCGCGCGTGCGAGTAACCAGGATCAAACCGGTGAAAGCATTGGCGAGCGCGCCGCATGTTTCGTGGTATGCGACGGTATTGCCGGGCTTCCCGGCGGCGATGTGGCGGCCGAGCTCGCCCGCAATGCCATCATCACCCGCTTCGATGGCGACCAGCATCTGAATGCGCAATACATTCGCGAGTATATCAACGAAGCCAACAACGCCATTCGCACCGAACAAAAAGCGGCTGAGCAGTTTCAGCGTATGGGCACCACCATGGTGAGTCTGTTTATTGACCGTGATTACCATCTTGCCTACTGGGTACATGCGGGAGACAGCCGACTTTACCTGTTTCGCCGCGGGTGGCTGTACCACGTCACCACCGATCACAGCCTGGTACAGCAGATGAAAGACGCCGGACACCAGACCGAGGGTATCAACAGCAACTTGCTCTATTTCGCGTTAGGGCTGGGTGACGATGAGCGCGAAGCCAGCTACAGCGATGTGGTACCGATTGAAGATGGCGATGTGTTTTTGCTCTGCACCGACGGTTTCTGGCACGGGGTGAGCGAAGAGCAGATGAAACAGTCCCTGCATATGGTCAATACCCCCCATGAATGGCTGACATTAATGAATCAGATACTGCTGCGCACCAACGTGGAAAGTCATGATCAGCAGGACAATTACAGCGCCGTAGCGGTATGGGTCGGTGCTCCACAGGACACCACGCTTCTGCACTCGCTGGCGCAAGCGTCGCAGTTTTTCCCTCTTCGTGATTGATACAGGCTTACAAGGAATTTTATGAAACTTTGGCTTCCGGGGCTGGCGCTGTTCGCGGTCTGTTTTGGCGCTCAGGCTGAAAACTACCGTATCGTGCAGTCTCCTACACAAAAACTGGATATCTGGATCGACGACATCGCGGATAACTCGCCGAAAAGCTGGTGTGCGCGGGAATTACCGCTGCGTATCGTGGCGAATGGCGATAAAAAAGTCACCGTGCTCGACAGTTTTATGCCGCGTCTGGGCGCGCTGCTCGAAAACCAGTGCGGCACGCTGGCGCTGGTGCGCTGGAAATTGACCGATGCGCAAAACAACACGCTGGCCCAGGGGACCGCAAGCAAAGCGAAAGACTGGGCGCCGGTTGTCACTCCGGCGGCTGCGGCGACAAGTACGCCGCCTGCGACCAATACCGCCAGTGGCTTACAACTGCCGGAAGGACGTCCGGAGGATAACTCCCCGGCGGCGAACCGCACGCCGTGGCAGGAGTTTACTCTCCAGGATGGCTGCCATCTGCGGACATTCTGGCAGGGTGATAGCAGCAGCCCGGCGCTGTTTATCCCGGCCAAAGACGACGGTAAATGTGAGAAGGGCGGCTGGCTCAATGGTCGCAGTGATGTTAGCCAAATCACCAACGGCATTGAGCGTAAAACCACCATGACCTTTGTCCACGGTTTCCCGGTAAGCGGGTTGAGCGAGAGTGCGGACGCCGACCGTCTGTTGATAACCACAGTGAACAACGAGCGAATGGTGGCCAGCGAGGGTAGTCTCGGGCAGAGCTGGATGATCCTGCCTTATGTGCCTTCTCTGAGCGGCTGGCAGGCGAACGGCACCGTCGCCGTCGAAGTTTCTCGCGAGCTGGTCAACGATCAGGCCCGGCTGCAGGCACGGCTTGACGAGGTGCGTAAGGTCTGGACCCCGTGGTTCGCTCCCGGTACGACCCTCAACATTTTGCTGATTGACTCTCTGCGTCCGCAACTGCGCGACCCGGCGGTCGGTACGTATAAGGCTGTGCACTAGTTTTCCCCCTAATCCTCAAGAGGGGACCGAGCGAGCAGCTCACCGCGTAGCCCGGAGAAGGCGCTTGTGCCGCCATCCGGGACGGCCCCAGGTGGCGCGATGCTTACCGGGGTTGCGGTACGAGGGTATGCGCTGAGCGCAAAAAACCACAATTTCATTCGTTTTACACAGAGGAGCGGTGATGAACACACTAGAGCAACAACTCGCGGGAGAATCCCTCCGGGAGAGTCTGGGGCAACTGGAAAACCGCATTCGCACGCAGCCCACCGATGCCGACCTGCGTGCGGCCTTTACGCAAATGCTCTGCCTTGAGGGCAACTGGCCACGCGCCCTGGCACAGCTCAAAAGCTGGCTGGCGCTGACGCCACAGGCGCAGCCGACCATCACCCTGCTTGAACAGACCATCAATGGTGAACGTCAGCGCGCAGAAGTGATGGCCGGACGGGCGCGTCCTGCGATGCCGGACAAACAATGGCCGTGGCTGGCGGCAATGGTTGCCGCCCTCGATCTTTCCGCCACCGAAGCCTGCTCACATCGCATTGGGGCGCTGGAACAGGCCGAGGCCATTCCCGGCGAACTGACCTTACAGGATGGCACCACCCACAGCTTCGACTGGTTGATGGATGGCGACTGCCGCTTTGGCCCGGTCTGCGAGGCCATCGTCAACGGACGCTACTTCTGGCTGCCGTTCAGCGCGATTGAAGAGATGGAGTTTCAAGCCCCGGCGAGCATCATCGACCTGGTCTGGCGACATACCCGCATTCGTCTGCATGACGGTAGCGAGCAGGTGTGCCAGATTCCGGCGCGCTATCCGCTGGACAATCAGGTTGAAGACCGCTTCTTGCTCTCACGCACCACCGAGTGGCAGCCGCTGCCGGGCGAGGAGCCCCATTACCTGGGGCGCGGCCAAAAAGTGTGGCTTAACGATACGGCGGAATTTCCGCTGCTCGATTTGGCCAGCCTGCGTTTTGCCAAAGGCGATGCGCATGAGTAGTCAGCCTCAGGACGACCGCGATCTGCTGCGTAGCGGCTGGCGCGCCAGAACCGGCAAAGAGTCGCCGGGGGCGCGCGACAAAATGCAGCCGTCATTGCTGGACCGCCTGACCGATGACGCGCCGGACAAAAAGCAGGAGCCGCTCAACAGCAATCTGGTCTCGCACAATGCGCTGCGTCGCCACGTACTGCGTGACCTGCAGTGGCTGTTCAACACCATCAATAACGAGGCGCAAAACGATCTCTCAAAATTGAGTCACGTGCGCCGCTCGGTCGCCAATTTTGGCGTGGCGCCACTGGCCGGTCAGCGCATGTCCGACATTGAATGGCAGGATATCCAGCGCAAGCTTACCGACGCGATTTTGCATTTTGAACCGCGTATTTTGCCTCAGGGGCTGATGGTGCGCTGCATCTCCGATACAAAGTCGCTGGATCTGCACAACGTCTTATCGATTGAAATCAAAGGCCGCCTGTGGTGCGTGCCGTATCCGTTATCCTTTTTGTTTCGCACCGATGTCGACCTGGAAAATGGCCATTTCGAGTTAAAAGATGTGGGGTAAGCGTGGAGAGTAAATTACTCGAGTATTACAACCGCGAACTGGCCTGGCTGCGGGAAATGGGTCAGGAGTTTGCGGGCCGCTATCCGAAAGTGGCGGGGCGGCTGGGAATGCAGGGCATGGACGTCGCCGACCCGTATGTCGAGCGTCTGATGGAAGGGTTCGCCTTTCTGACCTCCCGCGTGCAGCTCAAGATGGACGCCGAATTTCCCCGGTTCTCTCAGCGTCTGCTGGAGATGATCGCGCCAAACTACCTTGCGCCCACCCCGTCAATGGCGATTGCCGAACTGCAGCCTGACCCGGCAAAAGGCGATTTAAGTAAAGGCTTTGTGGTGCCGCGCGGCACCATGATGGACAGCCAGACGCTCAAGAAAAATGGCGTCACCTGCAGTTACACCACCGCACATGATGTGACGTTACTGCCGCTGAGCATTAGCGCCGTCGAACTGGGCGGCGTACCCGCCGACCTGCCGCTGCTGCGTATCGGCCTCGGCCAGAGCGGGGCGGTCAGCGCACTGCGGATCCGGCTGCGCTGTGACGGACCGGTGAAACTCTCACACCTTGATTTTGACCGCGTGGAGTTCTTTTTAAGCGGCCCGGATATGCAGGCACTGCAACTGCTGGAGCTGCTGATGGCGCATCAGGTCGGGGCGCTGGCGCTGATTCCCGGTACCTCAACCGCGCCGCTGGTTCTGCCGGAAGACGCACTACGTCAGGAAGGGTTCGAGTCCGACCAGGCGCTGTTGCCGGACGACTTGCGTAACTTTGACGGTTACCGTCTGCTACAAGAGTATTTTGCTTTTCCGTCGCGCTTCCTCTTTTTCAGCCTGAAAGGGCTGCGTCCACTGCTGGCGCAGAGCGGTGATGCCACCACCTTTGACATCATCATCCTGCTGGATAAAGCCGATGATCAGCTTGAGCGCGTGGTGGATAAAAACCATCTGGCGCTGCACTGCACCCCGGTGGTGAACCTGTTCGCCAAAGTGGCGGAACGGCAAAAACTGAGCGACAGCCAGCACGAATACCATCTGGTGGTCGATAACATTCGTCCGATGGATTACGAGATTTACGCCGTTACCCGTATTCATGCCAGCGTTGACGGGCAACGTGATGATCAAGAGTTTCGTCCGTTCTGGCGCAGCCAGAGCCAGGATAACGGCAACTACGGCGCCTACTTTTCACTGCGCCGCGAACAGCGCGGCCTGTCCGAACATGCCCAGCGCTACGGTACGCGTACCGGGTATATCGGCTCGGAGGTATTTGCCTCGCTGGTGGATGAACAGCACGCGCCCTGGCGCGATGATCTGCGTTACATCACCGCCGAAGTGCTCTGTACCAGTCGCGACCTGCCGCTGATGCTCCAGCAGGAGATGGGCAAATTTGTGCTGCCGGACTCACTGCCGGTTAAAAATCCGCATCTGCGCAAAGGGCCAACGCCGCCGCGTCCGGCGCTGGCGGAAGGGTTCAGTACCTGGCAACTGGTGAGCCAGCTACAGATGAATTACCTGAGCCTGATTGACGGCGAAGAAGGGCAAGGGGCGGCGGCGCTTCGCCAATTGCTGGGTCTCTACACCCGGCTGGCGGAAGCCCCGGTCGCCAGACAGATTGACGGCGTGCGCAAATGCGTGTTGCAGCCGGTACACCGCCGGGTACCGGAGCCGGGGCCGATTGTCTTTGCCCGTGGCGTGAGTATCTCGCTGACGGTGGACGAACAGGCGTTTTCCGGTTTTAGCCCGTGGCTGTTCGGTAGTGTACTGGAGCGTGTCTTTGCCCGGCTGGTGGCGATGAACAGCTTTACCGAGTTCACGCTCTACAGCCAGCAGCGCGGCGAGGTGGGCTACTGGCCACCGCGGATGGGCAAAAGGGCGCTGATATGAGCGAAACGCTGACCCGTCTTTCGCCCGTGACGCGGGCAACCGCCATGCCGCCGTCGTTCTGGCAGAACGTGATGGCGGCGCCCTGGCGTTACGATCTGTTCACCCTGTTGCGCCGTGTTGATGCCCAGGGCGGCGAGCGTTATCCGCTGGGGCGCGCGCCGCTGCCGCGCTTTGAACCTCTGCGTATTGGTCAGAAACCGTCGCTCGGTTTTGCCCCTTCGACCCTGGCAGAGGTGCGTCAGCGCGACCAGTCATCTCTGTATGATGTGTCGATTTTAAGTTTTGGTCTGTTCGGGCCGAACGGGCCGCTGCCGCTGCACCTGACAGAGTATGCGCGCGAGCGGCTGGATCATCATCAGGATGAGAGCCTGACGGCGTTTGCGGACCTGTTTCATCACCGCCTGACGCTGTTGTTTTATCGCGCCTGGGCCGATGCGCAACCCACGGTTTCACTGGATCGCCCGGACAACAAACGCTTCGAGCGGTATATCGCTTCGCTTATCGGTATGGGGCAGCCGGGGCAACTGGAAAAGGGGTCTCTTAGCCCGCATGCCCGTTTCGCCCTGGCCGGACATTTAACGCGTAATGGCCGTGACCCGGAAGGGCTGGAGAAGATCCTGCGTGCCTACTTCAACGTGCCGGTGAAGGTGGTGGCGAATGTTCCACAATGGATGCCTCTGGGTGAGCGAGAAAGAGCGCGGTTACAGGGCGGGCGTCGTGCGCCGCGTCTTGGGGAATCGGCCTTTCTGGGGGCGGCGGTACGCGATGTCGCCCATAACTTTCGCATCGAGCTGGGGCCGCTGGATGCTGAAACCTACCGCCATTTTCTGCCCGGAGAGGCCTGGGTAACCCGGCTTCGCGACTGGGTTCGTCAGTATCTCGGCATTGAGTATCAATGGTCCCTGCGCGTGTTGTTACAGAGTCAGGATGTGAACGGCGCGGCGTTGGGCGGTTCAGGGCGCCTGGGCTACAGCGCCTGGCTGGGTATGCAGCCGCAGCCGCTTGCTCGCGGTGATTTGGTTTTCAGTCCGGAGCGGTGATCCCTCACCGTCTCCCAGGCGTTATCTCTTACATTCACGGAATCGATCATGTCAGAAATTAGCCGTGCCGTGCTCTTCGGCAAACTGGATACGCTGTTATTTTCCTCGCTGGAAAGCGCCACCGCCTTTTGCAAACTGCGCGGTAATCCGTATGTGGAACTGGTTCACTGGTTGCATGCGTTAATGCAACAAGACCAGGGCGATCTTCAGCAGGTGATTCGTCATTTTTCATTGAGCGAGGAAGCCTTAACGAAGGATATCGTCCACGCGCTGGATAGTCTGCCACGCGGTGCAAGCTCCGTCTCCGATCTGTCTGAGCATATTGATAACGCGGTCGAACGCGCCTGGGTCTACGGTTCGCTGAAATTTGGCGTCAACCGCATTCGCGGCGGCCACCTGCTGATTGGCTTATTAAAAACCTGGAGCCTGGCAACGGTCTTAAAAGGTATCTCGTCGCAGTTTGAACGGGTGCGCGTTGACGCGTTGCTCGATGATTTTGACGCCATATTTGCCGACAGCAAAGAAGCCGCGCAGTCTGTTGCTGTGCCGGAAAACGCAGCCGCCGCACCCGCACGTCAGGGGAGTCTGGCGCAGTACGGGCAGGATCTCACCGCACGGGCGCGTGACGGCAAAATCGACCCGGTGGTCGGGCGTGATGAGGAGATCCGCCAGATGGTGGATATCCTGATGCGCCGCCGCCAGAACAATCCGCTGCTCACCGGTGAAGCCGGGGTTGGTAAAACGGCGGTGGTGGAAGGGCTGGCGCTGCGCATTGCCGCAGGCGATGTGCCGGAACCGCTGCGTGATGTGCAGTTGTGGTTGCTGGATATCGGCATGTTGCAGGCCGGCGCGAGCATGAAAGGGGAGTTTGAGGCCCGTCTGCAGGCGTTGATCAACGAAGTGCAGTCCAGCCCGGTGCCGATCATGCTGTTTATTGATGAGATCCACACCCTGATTGGCGCGGGTGGCCAGCAAGGAACGGGCGATGCCGCTAACCTGCTCAAACCGGCGCTGGCGCGCGGCCAGTTGCGTACCATTGGCGCAACGACCTGGGCTGAGTACAAAAAATACATCGAAAAAGACCCGGCGCTGACCCGTCGCTTCCAGACGGTACAAGTGGCCGAGCCGGATGAAGAAAAAGCGGTACTGATGCTGCGCAGCACCGTCTCAGCACTGGAAACACACCATCGAGTGCTGCTGTTAGATGAAGCGGTGGTCGCGGCGGTGAAGCTCTCCCATCGTTATATTCCGGCGCGCCAGTTGCCCGATAAAGCCGTGGCGCTGCTCGATACCGCCTGTGCGCGTGTCGCGGTGAGCCTCAGCGCGCCGCCGCCGCAACTGGAAGATTGCCTGCACCGCATTGCCGGGCTGGATGTGGAGATAGAGATCGCCGGGCGCGAGGCGCGAATGGCGGCCGGTGACGAAAGCCGCGTGGCAACGCTACAGGCCGAACGCGAGCGTCTTGGTGAGATGCGTGATGCCCTGACCCGGCGCTGGCAGCAGGAGCAGGGGCACGTGGATGAAATTATCCGCCTGCGTCGTGCGCTCAGCCAGGCGGCGGAGGAGGAACACCCGGCGCTGCGCAATGAACTGGAACAGCAGCAGCAGGCGCTGCGCGAGGTTCAGGGGGATGCGCCGCTGTTGTTTGCCGCTGTCGATGCCAATATCGTTGCGGCGGTGGTCTCCGACTGGACCGGCATCCCGCTGGGCCGGATGGTGAAAAATGAAATCGATGCGGTACTGAAACTGGCGGATACCCTCAATGAGCGGGTCATTGGTCAACGCCACGGTCTGGAGGCCATAGCCCGCCGGGTGCGCACCTCCCGCGCGCGGCTGGATGATCCGAACAAACCGGTTGGCGTGTTTATGTTGTGCGGTCCCTCTGGTGTCGGGAAAACCGAAACCGCACTGGCGTTGGCGGAGTCGCTTTACGGTGGTGAACAGAATGTCATCACCATTAATATGAGTGAATTCCAGGAGGCGCATACCGTCTCCACCCTGAAAGGCGCGCCTCCGGGCTACGTGGGTTACGGTGAAGGGGGCGTGCTAACCGAAGCGGTGCGCCGTCGTCCGTATAGCGTGGTGCTGCTTGATGAAATCGAAAAAGCGCACCCGGATGTCCATGAAATCTTCTTCCAGGTATTTGATAAAGGCTGGATGGAAGATGGCGAAGGGCGACATATCGATTTCCGTAACACTATTATTATCCTGACGTCGAATGTGGGGACTGAACTGATCAGCGGCATGTGCGCCGACCCGGAGCTGTTGCCGGATCCCGACGCGCTGCGTGATGCGCTGCGTCCTCCGTTACTTAAAGTTTTTCCCCCTGCGCTATTGGGCCGTCTGCTGGTGGTGCCGTATTACCCCTTAAGCGAAGCGATGCTCGCGTTGATCGTGCGTCTGCAAATCAAGCGCATTCAGCGTCGTCTTGAGGAGAACCATGGCATTGTCTCTGAGGTGGATGAAAGCGTCATCACGCAAATCGTCCAGCGCTGTACGGAGGTTGAATCGGGCGGCCGAATGGTCGATGCGATTCTGACCAATACGCTGTTGCCTCAAATGAGTCAGCTTTTGCTTGACGCCAGCGCGCGCGACGAGAAGTACCGACGTTTACACGTTACCTTTGCACAGGGCGAGTTTCACTGTCAGTTTGCGGCGTAATGCCATTATCAAGAGAGTTTTCCATTATGACGGATCACGAAAACAACCGGACTGTACCGAACGCACTGCCGACGGGATACCGCTTTAATGAGTTCGAAATCAAAGAGGTGATTGGCGGTGGCGGTTTCGGCATTGTCTACCGTGCCTGGGATCATCAGCTCGAACGCACTATAGCCATTAAAGAGTTCATGCCCTCAACGCTTGCGGTACGCAATGACGACATGACGCTGGTGTTGCGTAGCGAGCGCTTTGGTAAGGCCTTTTCCGCCGGACTGAACAGCTTTATTCAGGAAGCGCGTCTGCTGGCGCGTTTTAATCACCCGAACCTGCTGCACGTGTTGCGTTTCTGGGTGCAAAACGACACCGCCTATATGGGGACGGTCTTTTACAGCGGCACTACGCTCTCCCGTTTGCGCGAAAAGAACCCGCAGATGATCAACGAAGCGTGGATCCGCCGCACGCTGCCGATGCTGCTTGGGGCAATTAAAACCATCCACGACGAAGGCTATCTGCACCGCGATATCTCGCTGGATAACATCCAGATTCAGGATAACGGCCTGCCCGTCCTGCTGGATTTCGGCTCTGCCCGCCGCAGTATTGGCTCGGTCTCCGACGAGACCGAAACCATGCTGCGCCCAGGCTATGCGCCGATTGAGCAATACACTGACGATAATGAAAGCGAGCAGGGACCGTGGACAGATATCTACGCTCTGGGTGCCGTACTCCATACGCTGATCGTGGGCTCACCGCCGCCGGTGAGTGTGGTGCGCAGCATTCAGGATGGTTATCAGCCGCTGGCCCATCGCCATCTGCCCGGTTACTCCCCGTCCTTGTTACAGGCGGTGGACAAGGCGCTGGCGCTGAAAATGGAAGACCGTCCGCAAACTATCGATGAATTTGCGGCGCTGATCGAAATGCCGGTCGCCGGACTCGACGATGTGCTGAACGTGAAAAAGCCGGGCACCATGCTGGTTCCCATTGAAGAGGTTGAAACCAAACCTGGCGTCCTGGACTGGCGGCGTTACAAAGTGCCAGGCCTGGTGGCGGCCGGGGTGCTGGTTGGCCTGATCGCCGGCGGCGTGCTGTTCCATCAGGGCAATGCGCCGCAGGAGAATGCGAATCAGACGGCAAGCACCGGTCCTGCCGATACCCCCGTCGCGCCAGCCACACCGGCCGCTCCGCCTGCGCAAAACAGTGCGCCGGTTTCGACGCCGCCAGCAGCTACGTCCACCACCGCAGCGCCAGCACGTGATACGGCGTCGACTGCCCCGGCACAAACCGCACCTGTGGCGGCGGATAAACCCGCTGCAACCACGCCGCCTGCGGCGATTGCACAGGTCTATGTGCGCATGAATGAGGGAGAAAAACTGACCCTCAACGGGGAATCGCAGTCGATAACACCGGCCAGCAATGGTTTCGCGACCCTGAAACTGCAGCCGGGCCAGTATGCGCTGGTGTTGCAGGGTAACGGTCAGACCCGTCACCAGACGTTAAATATCACCAGTGCCGGTACCTGGCTGGTAAATCCGCAACCGTAATCTCTTCGCTGCCGGTGCGCAATATCGCTCCGGCAGTCTATCGGTTGCATAAAAATAAATGTGGCAATGCCCTATACAGCCAAAGACCGAACTATGAATGCATTTACACACACTGTTGATGGTGGCAATGAATTTACGTTTGTCGTGTCTCGCGCCAGTGCAAATGCCGACGATAAAGTACATGCTGTCGCCGCCAGAACGCTTCGCGAACTAAAAGATACGCTGACCGATTTTTACCTTGAGTCGACGCAAATGTTGACGGTTGATGGCTACCCGGCCGTTGAGCTTTTCTATCAGTTCAAAAATGATAATCGCGTTATCTTCCAGCGTCAGACCATTATTTTACTGGACGCAGCGCCAGCCGGAAAAAAACTGGTGAGCTATGTGGCGACCTGTCCGGGGGAATTTAACGAACGTCATCAGCAGCAATATCAGGAAATTATTCAGAGTATTAAGTTTCATCGTGGGAAGTAGATCATTCTGCACTTTACCGTGCTTTTTTGCGCCAAAGCAGGGGAACACGGGGTGTGGCTTAGCCAGAATATTTGAACGGCAAAGTAACCTGATAATGAAAATTACCGGCACGAGCGCTTATATTATTTTGGATATTGATGGCTGGAAAATTAAAGCACAAGGTGAGAGGGTTATCGGCGGTTTTTACGCTGTGATGAAAAGTATGCAGCAGTTTGAACCGCCGCATGAAAAAACACCGCTCACGGATGAAATAAAACAGAAGTATATCGATGAGGCGATGGCAAAAACAGCACGTTCACATATGGTGATCCATTTCGTTTAATTGCTGTTTCGCTAAACTGCATATTGCCAGGAATTTTCTGAAAAGAAATGGCTGGCACCCTTCCTCGATATCAATGAATAGATAAAACGGACGTTATTGCCCGTTTTTGTAATATCCTCACTGACTGCTGGTTGATTATATTTGTCGTTCGGGCACGATAATTTAATGATTGCACCTGGTTCTTCATGATTTTTGTAACGGAATTAACCTTATGCTCAATCGTATTACCGTACAGCTTCCCGTAGACGGGCTATTGTTCTGGAAACTGTCAGGGCGTGAAGCGCTGTCAGAACCTTATGCACTTGGCCTGACGTTGCTGGGCACCGATGCGCGCATAGACCGCAGCCAGTTGCTGGGCAAATCCGTCACTGTGACTGTCCCGACGCAGGATATGACATCACCGCGCTACTTTAACGGCAAAGTGACCCGTGTGGCGGTGAGCGCCGTGGAACTGTCCGGCACACGCTACGCGGTCTATCAGCTCAGCGTTGAATCCGACTTATGGCCAATGCAGCGCGACCGTAACCTGCGTATTTTCCAGGGGCAGACGGTACCGCAAATCGTCAAAACGCTGCTCTCTGAAAGCAAGGTTAACGTTGAAGACAAGCTGAGCGAGAGTTACCGCGTCTGGGATTACTGCGTACAGTATCAGGAGAGCAGCTTCGACTTTATCAGCCGCCTGATGGAACTGGAGGGTATCAGCTACTTCTTCCGCCACGAATCCGGGCGCCACGTCATGGTGCTGACCGATGCCGCCAGCCAGCATCAGCCGTTTGCCGGTTATGAATCCATTCCTTATCACGTGACACCGTCCGGCGGCAGTACCGACGAAGAGGGGATCAGCCAGTGGGCGTTAACGGACAGCGTGACGCCGGGGATCTACAGCCTGGACGATTATGATTTCCGTAAGCCGAATGCCTGGCTGTTTCAGGCGCGCCAGAATCCAAACTCGCCAGAGCCCGGCGGCATTAACGTTTATGACTGGCCGGGGCGCTTTGTTGATCATGGACACGGTGAATTCTATGCCCGCATTCATCAGGAACGCTGGCAGGTTGAGCACCAGCAGATACAGGGCAGTGCCACCGCGCTGGGCATCACCCCTGGGCATACTTTTACCCTCTATAACGCCCCCTTTTTCAGCGATAACGCGGAATACCTGACCACCGAAGCTAACTACTGGCTGGAAGAGAATGCCTACGCCAGCGGCGGGAGCTCGCAAACAATGCACCGCATTGATTTCACCGTCATTCCTTCTTCGGTCACATACCGTCCGGCGCAAAAAACGGCCTGGCCGCGTACCTATGGGCCACAGACCGCGAAAGTCGTCGGTCCGCAGGGAGAGAGCATCTGGACCGATCGCTATGGCCGGGTGAAAGTGAAGTTTCACTGGGACAGGCAGGCAAAAGGCGACGATACCAGCTCCTGCTGGGTGCGTGTTTCCAGCGCCTGGGCCGGGCAAGGCTTTGGCGGCGTGCAGATCCCACGTGTTGGTGATGAAGTGGTGGTCGACTTTATTAACGGTGACCCGGACAGGCCGATTATCACCGGGCGTGTTTATAACGAAGCCAGTATGCCGCCGTGGGACCTGCCTGGTGATGCCACCCGGATGGGCTTTATGACCCGAAGTAAAGATGGCAGCGTCGATAATGCCAGCTTCCTGTTTTTTGAAGACAGTCCGGGTAATGAATCGGTGCAGATGCATTCCGAGAAAGACATGATGGTGTCGGTCGAGAATGATCAGACGGTCAATATCGACGGTAACCGGACGACGACGATCAAAAAGACACAGACGGACACTGTTACAGGGGCTGTAAGCCTTACGTATCAGGATATCTGGAATACAACAGTGACCAACGCTGTGACCAGTACGTTTAATGGTGGTGAGACCACGACAATACAGAAAGGGCGCAAACTTGATATCACCAGCGGTGGTGATGCAGTAACGGTGAAAGGTGGACGTACCACTGAGATTACTGGTGATGAATTGCAGCATGTGACAGGGAAATTCATGCAGCGAATTGATAATGGCCTTGAAACGGTTATTCAGGAAGGGCAAACGGAGACCATTACCGGTGGGGTGATCATCAATGTGAACTCCGGTAATTGGGAGCAGAACGTTAATTCTGGTACGATTACCATTACTAGCCCACATGATATTACGTTAAAAAGTGCGACTAATATTAATCTTGATGCACCAAAGTCGTCTTATACGATAGCCGGCTTTAAAGAAACGCTAACAGGAAATAGTGCAAGCGTCACTGGTGCATCGGAAAGCTTGACTGGGTTTGCAATGGATATTAAAACCGCTTCTGTTGGTTGGACCCATACAGCAGTAAGTCGCAACGTTATTTCTTTTAGTCACAAAACATTTGAAAGTAAAAACTCTCCGATGGAGGTTACACAAATAAAAGCATTGGTTACATCAGGTGCGTTACACTGGAGTTCCAAATTATTAACCATGTTTGTTTAAAATCGGGAGATTGAAGTGGAATTTAGTTCAAAGTGGTTTTATGTTTTATTTGCCGCTTGCATATTTGTGATTATTGTCGTTGTTCGTGACTTGCGAGAGAGTTTTATACCACTCATAAAGAATGGGGCAATGCAAGACTCGGTAATGAAAAAAGGAATCGCAGTTAATGCGGATATTGTTGCGGCCCAACAAACTTCCATGTGGGATGGTGGGAAGCCTGTCTATCGGATAACGGTTAAATTCAAAACTCGGGAAGGGGATGAGTTTGAAGCCAGTATTTTGAGACCGCTTACTTTTGAAGAGATTGATCGTTTTAAGGCAGGAAATGGCACGACCATAAAATACGATCCAAAAAATCCGAAACGCATCGCCATCTATGACAGACCATTGATTTTGGGTGATAACTAGGGCGACAGTGATATTCTGAATTTCTGCTTTTAATTTTGCATATTTCTTTATGCATTTACATGGTCTATATATTCAATGAATAAAACAAATTGGCATAGATAGCTAATGCTTATCGAGTCCAGATGATGACTACTTTTTCAGAACATTCAAATTTAATAGCGCTGGGCGTTATACTGGTTTTTATTTTTATCTGCCTTAAGGGATTGAAGGGGCAAAAAGAAGATGTTACAGAAATAAAATACTGGTTATCGAGAGATAAATGGCAGGGCGAGGTGACGACGGCAACATTGCGCGAGTGGAAACAGACTTCCACTACGCATAATTTTGATTATTTCTTTATTGTTACCGTTGATGCAAATCTGGAGGGTGGGGTGAAACAATATAAAGCGGCTGCCGCTCTAAAAGTATCTGAAATCCCCCAGCTTAAAAAAGGGATGCCCATTGTGATTAAATATCAGGGTGTTCCGCCACAGAAAATAGCAGTACTGAGCATGCAAGCTGAGCATTGATGATAAATATGAAATATGTTACAGATGTCATCGTATTCGCCGTCCTGGCTTTTTTTGCCTATGTTATTGTGTCTTTGCTTATCAGGGATATCAGGAATGCAAAATTAAAATCGCATATTCGTAAGAATGGCGTGCTTACACAGGCTGAAATTTTGAATGTTGAAGCCTACACTGGAAAAATTTCAGATTATACAAATATTAAAC